>WNGE01000006.1_pt1 | contig 275014 bp, 231 predicted proteins | sample 5400651 | NCBI WGS metagenome assembly WNGE01 (sample SAMN13153370, study PRJNA577476) | soil metagenome | isolation source: 60 cm soil or saprolite under grassland replicate 2 | place: USA:California | collected 2016-06-15
TGGCCGGGTTCATCGGCTCCCCGGCGATGAACCTGATGACCCTGCCGCTGGTCGAGGGCGGCGCCAAGCTGGGCGACCTGCTCGTGCCGCTGTCCCGCGCGGTGCTCGACGACGCCGGCCGGGCGAACCTGTCCGAGGTCATCCTCGGGCTGCGGCCGGAGGCGTTGTACGTCGCTCCCGACGGGCAGGCCGGCCTACCGCTGCGGGTAGACCTCACCGAGGAACTCGGCGCCGACGCGTACGTCTACGGCACCGCCGCCCTCGCCTCCGGCGAGGAGAGCTTCGTCGTGCGAGTCGACGGCAAGTTCGTCCCCTCGCTCGGCGAGACCCTCAGCCTGCTCGTCAACCCCGACGCCACCCACGTCTTCCACCCCGAGGCGGGCGAGCGGCTGAGCAACTGAGCTACCGGGCGGCGAGGCCGTCGCGGCAGCGGCAGGGCACGCGGGATCGACCGGTAGTCGCCGGCGTCCGGCTCACTCGGCGAGGAAGTCCAGCAGGGCCTTGTTGACCTCCTCGGGGTAGGTCCAGCCGATGTTGTGCGGGCCGCCCTCGATGGTGACCAGCCGGACGTCCTTGATCAGCGCGGGCAGCCGGTGGGCGGTGGCGCTGAACGGCAGGATCCGGTCCTCGGTGCCGTGCACGACCAGCGTCGGCACATCGATCTTCGGCAGGTCGGCGCGGAAGTCGGTGAGCCAGGTGTCGACGCAGGCATAGCTCGCGAACGGCGACGCGCCGGCCGCGGTGATGAAGCTGGCCTGCAGGGCCTGGTCGCTGATCCTGGTGCCGCCGAGCACGTCGACGTTGTAGAAGTTGTCGAAGAAGTCCTTGAAGTAGGCGTACCGGTCGGCCACGACCGCGGCCTTGATGCCCTCGAAGACCTCGCCCGGCACGCCCTCGGGGTTGTCGTCGGTCTGCAGCAGGAACGGCGGTATGACGCCGAGCAGGGCCGCCTTGCGCACCCGCGCGGAGCCGTACCTGCCCAGGTAGCGGGTGACCTCGCCGGTGCCCATCGAGAAGCCGACCAGCGCGACACCGGTCAGGTCCAGGTGTTCGAGCAGCACGTTCAGGTCGGCGGCGAACGTGTCGTAGTCGTAGCCGATCGTCGGCTGGCTGGACTGGCCGAAGCCGCGCCGGTCGTAGGCGATCACCCGGTAGCCGGCGGCCAGCAGCACCCGGGTCTGCCGCTCCCAGGAGTGCCCGTCCAGCGGGTAGCCGTGGATCAGCACCACCGGCTGCCCGGTGCCGTGGTCCTCGAAGTAGATCTCGATGTCGGCGCCGTTCTCGGTACCAACCGCAACTCGTGACATGGCTTCCCCTCCGGCACGGGACTCGACTGGCCCCGACCCTACCCGGCGGCGGCGGAAGCGGAGCGGAATGCCGGGCGGCCCGCTCGGGTTGCACCCGCACGAGCAAGTCGGATCTCCTGAAGGGGATCTCGTCGAGAGTCCCCGGGGCGGAGCTAGCCATGACCGAACCCTCTGCGCCTGAGCTGGCATCCCAGCCGGCACCGCGCCCGGCCACCGTCGAGGACATCATGCGGCCGCCGCTGACCACCGCGGAACAGGACGGCCACCTGGCCGGGGCCGCGTACCTGATGAAGCACGCGCGCACGACAGCGGTGGTGGTCGTGGACGAGGCGAGCAGCGCGCGGCCGATTGGGCTCATCACCGAGGCCGACATCGTGCGCGCGGTGGCCGACGGGGAGGACGTCAACGAGGTCCGGATCCGTGACGTGATGACCCCTCGCCTCACCGCCATCGCCCCGACGACGAGCATTCGCGACGCGGCCGAGTCCATGATGACGGGGCACTTCCGGCACCTGCCCGTCGTGGACAACGCCAGCCTGGTCGGAATAGTCGACATCAAAGACGTCTGCAGAGCGTTGCTCGACGGATCGGCGGGGTGACCTGTCGGGCCGCACGGCACGCGTTCGGCCGGCTCGGCGCGTGCGGTAGTCCGCGGAGGAGTTGGGTGAGAATGGGTGACGTGGAGGCGAGGGTGCAGGACAACCCGGTGTCCGGCCGGTTCGAGGTCCTGGTCGACGAAGAGGTCGCCGGGTTCGTGGAGTACCAGCGGAACGGTTCGACGGTCCTGTTCATCCACACCGAGGTCGATCCGCGCGTCGAGGGCCACGGGGTGGGCTCGATCCTGGCGGCTGGCGCGCTGGACGTGGCCCGGAGCCAGCGATCGTCGGTGCTGCCGTTCTGCCCGTTCATCCGCGACTACATCGAGCGCCACCCCGGTTACCTGGACCTGGTGCCGGCTGACCAGCGGGCCCGGTTCCGGCTGGCGGTGTCACCATGAGTTTCAACCGGCTTCTGGTCGACCAGCCCGACCCGCAGATCGCCGGCTCCGCAGTGCTGGTCGGCGAGGTGCACGTCGGCGCGGGCGCCATTCTGGCGCAGGGTCTGGTGGTGCGGGCGCACGGCGGAGCGGTCAGCATCGGCAACCATTCGGCCGTTCTGGAGAACGGTGTGGTGGTCGGCACGCCGGAGCATCCGGTCCGGGTGGGTCAGCGCACCGTCTTCGGCCACCGGGCCACCATCGTCGGCGCCACCGTGGGCGACCTGTGCGAGATCGGCAACGGCGCGATTCTGATGCCCGGCTCCCGGCTCGGTGACAGCTGTATCCTCGGCGAGGGCACCCTGGTTCCGCCGGGCACGGTGATCCCCAGCGACGCGGTCCTGGTCGGGCGGCCGCCGCATCTCATCCGGTCGGCCACCGACGCCGACCGAGAGCGGCTGGCGGTGCTGCGCCAGCACCAGACCGACCTGACCGACTACCCGGGCACGATCGTGCGCCGGCCGATGCGAGCAGGAGAGCGCATGGGCACCCTGTACGCCTACCGCGACAAGACCCCGTCGGTCGGCGCGGGAACGGTGCTGTTCGACTCCGCGGAGGTCACCGGCGATGTGGTCATCGGCCGGGACTCGCTCATCGGCACCGGCGTGAAGATCATCGGCGACTCGCACGGCCCGGTCCGCATCGGCTCCCGGGTGCAGATCCTGGAGAACACGGTGCTGCACCTGCTGCCCGACAACGAGCTGGTCATCGAGGACGACGTGGTCGTCGGCCCGGGTGCGATGATCCACGGCTGCCACATCGGACGAGGCAGCGTGATCGAACCCGCCGCGATCGTCTGCGACTGGAGCTCGGTGGGAGCCGAGTCGGTGGTACGCGCCGGCGCATGCGTCAAGCAACGCGACCGCTTCGGCGACCGATCGGTGCTCGACGGTTTCCCGGCCAAACTGGTCGACACCCGGACGGCCCCACCGGCGCTGCCCGGCTGGGCGCTCCCCCCAGAGGCGGTCGCCACCCTCCACCGGGTGGACCGGTAAGCCCAGTCGGCGAGATCCGTGGGTTAGCCGCCGGCGAGGTCCTTCCGCAGGTAGACCAGGGAGAAGTCACCCAGCCTGTGCCGGTCGTACTCGACGTATCCGATCCTGCTGTAGAGGGACAGGTTCTCGGTCATCTTCTCGTGGGTGTAGAGGTACACCGAGTCGAACCCGGCGCGTCTCGCCTCGGCCTCGGCAAGCTCGAGGAGCGCCCTGCCCAGCCCGGTCCCGCGACGGGAGGGATGAACGGCGACGTTGTCGACGAGGAACCCTTCCTCGGTCACCGCCAGGACGAGCACCCCGACGACGACGCCATCGCTGTCCGCAACGGTCACCCGATGGTTCTGGATCACCTCCGCGTAGTTCTCGGTCATCGGACCCGGCAGCATCCCGATGCGGTCCACGTAGTGCCGGTACGCGGCGTCGACGAGCCGGGCGACGGCCGGGGCGTCGGATGCTCCGGCCGGTCGAAGTTGTGGTCGGGACATCCCGGCAGAGGCGGCTCGGGGCCGGGGGAGTGGTTCCACGGAGTCTCCCTCCACGGTCACTGAACAACTCAGCGAAGGACAACGACCGTTGCCAGCGTCCCGCACCGAGGCCCGCCCTGACACCTCGGCGCATCCCGGTGCGAGCCTGGATGGTGCGGGTGGCGACTGGAACCATGTCACCTGGGGCTCGGCGCCACTCGGGCTGGCGCCCGCGTTGGCGGCCGGATGCACGGTCGTCGTCAAGCCCTCGGAGCACGCCCCGGCCTCGACGCTGGGGTTCGCCGAGCTGGTCGAGCAGGCCGGGCTCCCGCCCGGGGGAGTCAACGTCGTCTGTGGACAGAGCAGGGAGCTGGGCGCGGCGCTGGCCAGCCATCGCGGGGTGGACAAGGTCGCGTTCACCGGGTCGACCGCGACCGGGCGGGCGGTCGCGCACGCGGCGGCGGAGAACCTCAACAAGGTCACCCTGGAGCTGGGCGGGAAGTCGGCGCAGGTCGTCTTCCCCGACGCCGACCTGCAGGCCGCGGCGAACGGGCTGGTCGCCGGCGTGTTCGCGGCGACCGGTCAGTCGTGCATGGCCGGATCCCGGCTGATCGTGCACGAGTCGCTGCACGACGAGTTGGTCGAGTTGGTCGCGGACCGAGCCGGGCAGATCAAGCTCGGCGACCCGAACGACCCGGAGACCGAGATGGGGCCGATGGCGAACGCCCCGCAGTCAGAGAAGGTGCTCGACTACCTGCAGACCGCGCAGGCGGAGGGCGCGACGGTCGCCTGCGGCGGCGCCGCACCTGACTCGATGGGCGGCTACTTCGTCGCTCCGACCGTGCTCACCGGCGTCGGTCCCAACTCGACAGTCGTTCGGGAGGAGATCTTCGGCCCGGTGCTCGCCGCATACACGTTCGCCGACGAGGACGGGGCGCTCAAGCTGGCAAACGACACGCCGTACGGGCTCGCCGGTGCGGTGTGGACGAGGGACGTGCACCGCGCCCACCGCGTCGCCGCCCGGCTGCGCGCCGGCACGGTGTGGATCAACGCCTACCGGGTCGTCGCCCCGAACGTATCCTTCGGCGGCTACGGCCAGTCCGGACTCGGCCGGGAGAACGGCATCGCCGCAGTCGACGAGTACCTGGAGAACAAGTCGATCTGGGTGGAGCTCACCGGCGGCACCCGCGACCCGTTCACTCTCGGCTGACCGGGCGCGTCGAGACTACGGCAGTGATCCGGCGGCGGTCGGCCTCGGTCTGAGTCGGGGTGCTTGGCGAGCCGGGACCCGTCCGGACTCGACCATCCAGCGGACAGTGTCGGCAATGGACTGCCGGAACGACATGGGCTGGACACCGAGCTCGGTTCGGGCGGCGGAGTCGTCGAAGCGCGTGTCACGCCGGATGAGCTCGATACCCTCCCGGTCGGCCGGATAACGCCAACGGCTTGGCAGCAGCCGATGCACCGCGTCGATGAGGAGTCCGGTAGGACTGAGCGCAGCCGCGGGCAGGACCAGGTGAGGAAGCCGGCGGCCGGTGACCTCGGCAACCGTGGCGAACATCTCGTAGCCACCCACGTGGTGCCCGGGAACGACGTACCGGCCGGGCTGTTCCCGCCGCCCCAGCACGGCCGCGATCACCTCGGCGACGTCGCGCGCGTCCACCACATGCTGCCCTTCCCGCGGCCAGAACGGGAACCGGCCGCGCAGGATCCAGCGCAGCCGCTCGCCCTGTTCGCCGCGGTACGGGTCGTGCGGACCGTAGACGGCACCCGGGTAGATCGTCACGACCGGCGCGCCGGCTTCCTGCATCTGCCGGGCGACCACCTCCGAGGCGATCTTCGACTGCGTGTACGGAGCCGTCACGTCACCGAGCGGAAGATCCGGCCCGCCACCGCCATACCGGGTCAACGCGACGGTGGACGACACGTGCACCGCCACACCGACACCGCGTTCGACCGCGCGGCCCAGCACGAGCTGCGTGGCATGCATGTTGGTGCGCAGCATCTCCTCCGCGCGCCTGGCGTCCAGCGAGAAGACCGCCGCCGCATGCACCAGCGCGTCACAGCCCTCGACCGCCTGCGCCACCACCCGCTCGTCGAGCACGTCCCCTACCACGACGTCGGAGACCTCTACCCCCAGCGGGCGCAGGGAGAGCTCCACCTGGTCCGGCCGGCGCACCAGCAGACGCACGTGGTGCCCAGCGCCCGCCAAGGCGGCCACGGCGTGCGAGCCCACGAAGCCGGTGCCACCGGTGACCAGAACCTTCGCGTGCTGAGTCATGCTCCGCAACGCTACCCGCGGCCACCACGCATGCATTCGTCCCGGGGTTCCCATCTCCGTTCGCTCGGCCGTTCGTGGAGAACGCGTTCTCCATCCCTTCTCGAAGGATCACGGGCGCGCCGCCGGCATCGTTCCTGCCATGAGCGAGAGCGGGTACGACAGCGACGTCGTCGTGGTGGGCGCCCGGCGCGCCGGCGTGGTGACCGCAATGCTGCTGGGCCGCCTGGGCTCCCGGGTGACCGTGGTGGAGCGGGCCGCATCCCGAGCGACACGCTCTCCGCCCACGGGATCGGCCGGGGCGGCGTCGTGCAGCCGGCCAAGTGGGGCCTGCTGGACCAGGTGCTCGCGAGCGGCGCGCCGGCCATCCGCCACGTGGCGTTCCGGGCCGGCGAGGCCGAGGAGGTCCGCACGGTCAAGCCGCGCGGGGTGGACGACGTCCATCACGGCCAGCACGTCGTGCATCCGGGTCTCCGGCAGGTCGTTCGGCCGGTCCGACATTCCGGTGCCCGCTTGTCGAAGCGGGTCAGACGCCCGAACGAGCTCAACCGGTCGAGGAGGGCGGCGTGCCGCGGGTCGGCCCAGTCGAGCTCCAGGTCCTCGGACGCGACGATCACGGCTTGACGCCAACCCGACGCGAGGCGGCGCGGAAATCCCGGCCGCCGTCGCGATGCCGTCCCTGACACCCGCGGTCCGCCGAACTGTCGGAGGCTGCCGGTAGAAAGCAGCCCATGACGACGCTGCCGTACGACCAGATGCCGACGGTGATCGACGAGCGAAGCACCCGGATGCGCGCCGCCGTCCGCGACCACCTGCACGCGCCGGTGCCGTGCTGCCCCGGCTGGACGGGCCGCGACCTGGTGGCGCACCTGGGCGGGGTGCACCGGTTCTGGGCCGCGGTCGTCGCCGGACCGTCCCGGAGCTCGCCGCCGGAGGTCGACGAGCAGCCGCGCGGCGACCTGCTCTCGTGGGCGGAGGTGTCCACGGCCAGCTTGGTGGCCGCCTTACGGGCGGCCGAGCCCGAGCGGCCGGTCTGGACCTGGTGGGGCGAGCCGGCTACCGCCGGCGCCGTCGCCCGTCATCAGCTGCAGGAAGCCGCAGTGCACGCCTGGGATGCGCAGGCCACCGCCGGGCACCCCGAGCCGCTGCCGGAGGCGGTCGCCGCCGATGCCGTCGACGAGTTCCTGTCGATCTCGCTCGGGGCGGTGGGCCGGTGGCCCGACCCGCCGGCGACCGTGAGCCTGGTGATCCCCGGCTCGCCCGCCTGGAACGTCCGGCTGTCCGAAGCCGGCCGCCACGTCGAGCGCGGCCAGCCAGGCGGCGACACCGTGCTGACTGGCAGCGGGAGCGACCTGCTGCTCGTGCTCTACCGCCGTCGGCCGCCACAGGTGCTCCACCTCGACGGCGACCGGGACCTCGCCGCGCGCTTCCTCAGCTGGCCCAACCTCGACTAGATCGCCCGAGCCCCCGACGCCCGACCGGCCGGCGGCGGGCAGCGATCGTTGGTCCGGGGTGAGTGACAGGAAAGCGGCGCCGCCCCGTACGAAGCGGCGCCGCGCGACCCGGCTGTCGGTCAGCCGCGTAACGTGATGGTTCGTTGGGCGGAGTCGTCGCGGCATTCGAGCGGGCCGCAGGCGCTGGCGTACGCCGTCCCCGCCGCCTTCCCGCCGGCGAACTTGCCGCTGTACGGGTAGACCTCGGCAGCCCACGTGTGGGGAGCTCCGTCGCAGGTCAGACCGGCGGAGCCGGATCCGGTGACAGTGATCAACCGGCCGACGGCCTGCCGCAACTCCACGTAGGCCGATGCCCACTGTGCGTTCGTGCAGGTCGCGGTCCCGCTGACGGTCGCCTCCCCGGTGCGCGTGTCGACCTGACCGGACGGGTTCACCGTGATGTCGAGTGTCGGCGGCGGCGGCCCCCAGTCGAGGCTGATGTTCAGGGTGCCGCCGTTGCCGCCGCCGTCCCACTGGTCGTCGAAGGCGAGGATGGTGTAGGTCTGCCCGGCCACCACCGGCGGGGTGCCGTACCCGCTGACGCAAGCGCCGGCCACGGTCCAGTTGCCTGGGCTGCCGGTCGCGACGACCGCGCCGGCGGAGTAGCTGGACTGGTAGAGGTTGAGCACCATCGTGCCGGTGGTGGGGGCGGTCACCTGGTACCACACGCTGGCGTCGGTGGCCGGGTAGCCGCAGTACGCGTTGAGCGCCGCGTCGTCGGGGTCGGTGGTCGCCTCGCTGGTGTCCAGCGTCTGGTTGAACGGCAGCGACCCGATCACCGTCCGGCCGGCGTAGCCGTCGTTGTCCGGTGCCGCCGCCCAGGCGGGCACCGCCGTGGCGGTCACCGTGCCGAGCACCAACGCGGCCATCGCCGCGTATCGTCCGAATCTCATAGCAGAAACCCTTCTGTGTGGCGGGCGCCCGCCCGGGCGCCACGCGCCGTTTTCCCGCGGCTGCCGCGGCCCGGCGGGTCAGCAACCTCCTCCCAAAACCCCGAGCGGGGCGCCGGATTGTCAGCCGATCAGCCCGCGGATCATCGACCTGTCCGCTCCATAGGCAGGACGCGGCCACTCGTCGACCTGTTGCTCTCGATGGTCAGGTCTTCCCGAAAAGGCAACCTGCTAGGCGGAGGTCGGCGGTTATCGACGGACGCGTCGGCCGGAACTCCGGCGGCATGCTCGGTATCGGCGGCGGGCCCGTAAGGTCAGCCGAGAACAACGCAATGCGGGGCAGAGAGCGGAGCGGGCTGGCGCTGTTCAGCCGCCGGCCACACCCTCCAGACCACCGGGGTGCGGGTCCCGGTCGGCGGGATAGGTGAACGCTTGGACCTGGGCCGGTTCGGGCCGATCGACTCGGTAGTTGGTGAATCGGCCGGAGGTCAACTCGCCGATAGTGCTGAGCCAGAATGCGGTCGCGGCGGTGTTGCCGGGAAGCTGCCGCACCTCCCATCGACCCGGGAACCGCTCGAACAGCAGGCCGGCGGCGCAGCGTCCCACGCCGATCCGCCGGTACTTGCGCAGCACGAAGAACTCGGCGATGTCCCGGATTCCGGACTCTCCACTCAGGTGGGAGTAGCCGTCGACCACCGCGAACCCGCCTAGCCTGCCATCGACGCGGACAAGAAAGGGATGACAACGCGGGTCCTGCCAGTAGCCGGCGACATCCTCCTCGGGGAACCTGCCATCGTCGGCCGCATCCCATCCGGCGCTTTCGGACAGGTCGTGCAGGTACAGCTGATTGAGGTTGCGTACCGTCGCGGCCAGGTCGCTGCCCGCCGTGACGACGGCAACCACGCTCGGTTCGACACCCACGACCGCACGGTAACAGCCACTCGAGGGCCGGCGACCACGCAGCCGGCTCGGACCCGGAGCCCCGCAACCCCACCGGTGCGCGCCCTCCTGCGCCGCTGGGGCACGGCGGTCGGGCGTTGCCCGGCCCGGACCGAGGGCGCCGCCGCGCCGGGCTGACGGTCGACCCGGTGGAGTCCTGGACTACTACGGTGGTGCAGGTCAGCAGGCGTCGAGCCGGACGGTCCAGCCGCTGCCGGTTGGGTACGCGGTGTGGAAGGCGAGGCCGCCGATGGAGCCCTCGAGCCGGCGGTTGGGGGTAGTCGTCGTCTTCCAAAGGATCGGCACCAGGTCGCTACGGGCGGCGGTGCCCGACCAGCGGGAGGATCGGCCCGGCGCCCGCTTCGCCGAGCAGGCCGGCGGCGACCGTAAGCGTCCAGCCGGTGCGGGCGACGTCGTCGACGAGCAGCACCGGCCCGGCCGGCAGCGGCGGCGCCGGCACCAGCATGAGGGTGTCAAGCAACTGCCGGACCCGGGTGGCGGAGGAGACGTCCTGGGGTGGCGCCAGGCCGGCCGCGGAGAGCGCGTCGTGCAGGGGAAGCCGACCCACGGCGGCCAGATGCTCGGCCATGCCGCGGACCCGGCGCGGGCGCGACCGGCTGGGCATCGCCACGACGGCGACCGGCCGCTCGGCCCATTCCCCGGACCAACGGACCATGACGTCGACCAGGGCGTGCCGCAGTTGCTCGCTCGGGGCCGCGTCCGGTCCGCCCAACTCGGCGATCAGGTCCGGCCAGCCGGGGTCGTCGGCGAACGCGACCGCGCGGCCCGGCTGGATGCCGGCGATCCGGCCTCGCCGGCCGCTGCCCGACGGCCACAGCCTGCGCGGCTCGAGGACGTGTCGGCGGCTGCGTAGGTGCCGGCCGGCGGCGACGACCCGCTCCGGTCGGGGCTGCGAACCCGGGTAGGGCAGCTCACCAGTGCAGACCGAGCAGCGGCCGCAGGCGCCGGCGGCCGGGTCGTCCAGCGCCTCGGTCAGCACCTGCATGAGGCAGCGACTTCCGGCGGCGTAGGCCCGCATGAGGCCAGCCTCCGCCCGTCGGGCGGCGACGATCCGGTCGTACTTCTCCGCGTCATACCGCCACGGCCGGCCGGTGCCGACCCAGCCCGGGCCGACCCGGTCCACCGCGCCGTCCACGCGCAGCGTCTTCAGCAGCGCCTCCAGCCGCCCGCGGCGCAGCCCGGTCTCGGCTTCGATCGCGGGCAGCGTCATGCCGCCGCCGCCGGCGGCGGCGGCCGGGCCGCCATCGCCGGTCGGCAGCACGGCCAGTACGCGCCGGGCCGCATCCGGGTCAGGGATGGTGGCGGTGGCGAAGTAGTCCCAGATCCGAGGGTCGGACTCGGCCGCCGGAAGCAGCACGCCGACCGCCGAGCCCAGCGCCCGGCCGGCCCGGCCGACCTGCTGGTAGTAGGCGACGGGGGAGTCGGGCGACCCCACGTGGACGCAGAAGCCGAGGTCTGGCTTGTCGTATCCCATGCCCAGCGCAGACGTGGCGACGACCGCCTTCACCCGGTTGTCCCGCAGGTCGGCTTCGATCCGGGCCCGTTCGTCCGGGTCGGTCTGCCCGGTGTAACCGGCGACCACCTGACCTTGCCCGCGCAGGAACTCGGTCAGCGACGTCGCCTGGTCCACGGTCAGCACGTAGACGATGCCGGAGCCGGGCAGCCGGTCGAGCGCGTCGGCGACCCAGCCGAACCGCTGCACCCCATTCAGGCCGGGGACCACGGCCAGCCGCAGGCTCGCCCGGGCGAGCGGGCCGCGCAGGGTCAGCGTGCCCGGGCCGAGCTGGGCCGCGACGTCGGCGGTGACCCGGTCGTTGGCCGTGGCGGTGGTCGCCAGCACCGGGCTGCCGGCCGTCATCCCGGCCAGCAGGTGCGTCAACCTCTGGTAGTCCGGACGGAAGTCGAAGCCCCAGTCAGAGATGCAATGCGCCTCGTCGACGACCAGCAGCCCCGCCTTGGCCAGCAGAGGCAGCGCCTGATCGGCGAACCGGGGGTTGGCCAGCCGCTCCGGGGAGACCAGCAGCACGTCGATGCTGTCGCCGGCGAGCTTGGCGAAGACCGTCTGCCAGTCCTCGACGTTCGCGGAGTTGACCGTGGCCGCCCGCAAGCCGGACCGCTCCGCGGCCGCCACCTGGTCGCGCATCAAGGCCAGCAACGGCGAGACCACCAGCGTGGGCCCGCGCCCGGCCGCCCGCAGCGCGGCGGTGGCCGCCCAGTAGACCGCGGACTTCCCCCAGCCGGTCGCCTGCACCAGCAGCACCCGCCGACCCCCGACCAACGCCTCGACCGCCGGAACCTGGTCCGGCCGCGGTCGAGCGCCGGGACCGGCCATCGCGGCCAGCACCCGGTCCAGGTGCTCAGCCGCCACACCCTCCATCCGCCCTCCCCTCACGGTCGTCCTCGGCTGCCACTCTGCCAGCGCGGTCCGACAAAACGACGCCGGCATCCACCGCCGCCCTGCGAGTCCGGGTCCACGACTACCCGTTCCGGCCGGACAAAGAGGACTACGCGCTGTTCCTCGGCCGAATGAATCCGGAGAAAGGCGCGCACATCGCCATCGACGTTGCCCGTGCGGCGGGCTGGCGGCTGCTGCTCGCGGCGAAGCTGAACAAGCCGGCCGAGCAGGCGTACTTCGACGAGCAGGTCAAGCCGAGGCTGGGCGACGATGCGGAATGGCTGGGCGAGGCGGACGGTGCGGGCAAGACCGAGTTGCTCGCCGGCGCGCGGTGCCTGCTCCTCCCGCTGCAGTGGGAGGAACCGTTCGGTCTGGTCATGGTCGAGGCAATGGCCTGCGGCACGCCGGTGGTGACGCTGCGCCGAGGCTCGATCCCGGAGATCGTGGTCGACTGCGTCACCGGCCTGGTCCGGGACGATCCCGCCGACCTGCCGGCCGCGCTGGACGCCGTCGCCGACCTCGACCCGCGGGCCTGCCGGCAGCGGGCGGAGGACGAGTTCGACCTACCCGTCATGGTCTCCCGGTACGAGCAGATCTACCGCGAGCTCATCGGCCGGTAGGCGACGGGCGCTGCCACGCTGTCGCGGGTGCCTCGGCCGATGCCGGCGGCGGCGTCGTCGACCGTGACCGGGCAGATCTGCCTCGTCCGACATGGCCCAGCGCGGGTTCCTGGCGAGGACTCGGGTCGCTCCCGGCGGCGACGCGCCGGCCGAGCGGGACCGGCGTCGCATGCCGTGATCGGTCCCTGGGTAGATCGTCCGCATGACGAGTACGCCGCCCGGTGAGGCCGAGGAACCTGCGCAGGGGCCAGGAGCCGCCCCGACCCCTCCCGCCGCCTCACCGCCGCCGACGGCACGGCCGACCCCGGTCGTGCCGGGCGAGGGCAGCGCTCCTGCCGCCGCGGCCGAACCGGTCGCAGGCAGCCCGCCGACCAGCCCGGGCCGGCCACTGCCCCAGCACCGGATCGAGCGGACGCGCGCCGGCGGACTCTGGGTGGCGGTCGCGGCCGCGATGCTCGTGCTGCTGTTCCTGCTGATCTTCATCCTGCAGAACGGCCAGCAGGTCCGCGTCTCGTTCCTCGGAGCGAACGGGCACCTGCCGCTGGGCGTCGCCATGCTGCTGTCCGCGGTCGCCGGTGCGCTGCTCGTCGTGCTCGTCGGCGCAGCCCGGATCGTCCAACTCCGACTGGTCGCCCGCCGGCACCGGGGCCGGGACGCGGCGCTCCCACCTTCCTGAGCCCCGTCACAACGACGACCTCGGCGTGCTACTCCGGCCCGCCGGGCTGGTCGCTGCGGTCGTCAGCGGGGAGTTCGGCGTCCACGAGACAGCTGGCGCCCGCTGGGCGCGTCTGCACGTCCTGGCATCGCGTCCGCAGCCGGTCGAGCGACTCCGTGTCGCCAAGCGGCAGCGTCGCCTCCAGCTTGCGACGTTCTCCGGCTTCCGGAAGATCGAGCACCGCATCGACGAGGCGGCTGCGGGTGCCGACCGGAATGTGCCCTGCATCGGCGTGCAGGGAGGCGCGCACGACGTTCGGGTCGAGCGGTTGGACGTCGGCGGCGGCCACGACCTGGCCGTGGTCGCGGAGTTCGACCTGACGCCCGTCGCGTTCGGTAGCCATCGAGCACCTCCTCGAGATGTCGCGGGGCACTGACCCCCGGGGCGCTGGGGTGGCTCAGTCTCGAGGGTAACTCCCCAGCACGACGCAGGACCCGCCCCCGGCTGGCGGATGAACCGAAACGGGCGCTGTCTGATGTCCTTCCCACTCGCGGGCGCGATGATGCGCGTGCTTGTGGTCCGTGGGTGTCATGCCCAGACCCGCGCGGTGCCGCGGCCGCCGCCGTGCCGGACGGAGTTGCCGGCCACCTCGTGCACGGCCAGGGTCAGCTCGCCGGTTCGGCCGGGTTGCAGGCCCGACTGGGCGGCACGGGCGGCGACCAGGGGTCAGCGAACCACGCCTGCGCGACACCAGCATCCCGCTGCACGCCGGCCAGTGTCTGGTCCTCTACACCGACGGCTACCTCGACACGCCCACCGCCCAGGGCGTCCGCCGGGACATACTGCACGACACCCTGGCCACCGGCCCGGCCGGTACCGCCGACGCCCTCGCCGACGAGCTACAGCGGCGCGTCCTCACCGAGCAGGCCGGCCACGCGCATGACGACATGGCCCTGATCATCCTGCGCCCGACCGCACCAGCCCCAGCACCACCCGCGCCCCGCACCCCTGCACGAGCACGTTGTGCTGCACGTCGGTGTGCATCCGCCCCGGAAGCCTGACGTACCGGTCCGGCAGCGCTCAGCGCGCACCGTGCTGATTACGACGTTCTCGGCTGGCGTGGGTTCGGCGCGCCGCGGTCGAGCCGGCCAAGGTCGGCCCGCAGGCCGACCTGGCAGATCGGGAATGCCGCGGCGCCGGCCCGGGTTGTGGCTGTCGGTCGTGATTTTGCGAGTTCGTGTGATCCATGAAGCCCGCGGATCGAGTCTCGCGGGCGTTGTATCTCCCCTTCCGGGGGTGCGCCGCCGGCCGAGTACGGCTAGCAGACCCGCACGGTGCGGGTCCGCACTCTCCGAAGGAGGAGACGCATGGCACAGGGCACAGTGAAGTGGTTCAACGACGCCAAGGGCTTCGGCTTCATCGCCGTAGACGGCGGCGGTAAGGACGTCTTCGTGCACTTCTCCGAGATCCTCGGTGACGGCTTCCGCAGCCTGAGCGAGGACCAGCGAGTCGAGTTCGAGATCAGCCAGGGCGCCAAGGGCCCGCAGGCGAGCGGCGTCCGCGTCGTCTGACCCCACCACGCACCGGCCGGGAGCCTCGGGCTCCCGGCCGGTGCGCGCTACGGCCGGCGCACCCGCCAGCCGCCGCCGCCTCGGATGTCGAGGTCAGGCTCGCGGCGGCAGCCCGCACCTGACCCACCGTCCGGGGCCCTCGGCGGTCCCGTCAGTGCTGGCTGCGGGCGACTTCCTCAGATGGACGTGGCTACGGGAGGCTTCCAGTCGAGAATGTCCACAGCCCCCTGCCGTGCGTGCCGGCCAGGATGTTTCCGGCGGTGACATACAGTTGGCTGACGACGACGTTGGGCAGGTTCGTGCCCAGCCGGGACCACGTCGCGCCGTTGTCGGCGGACACGTAGGCACCGAAGTCGGTGCCGACAACGAGATCGCCATTCACGACGACGACGTCGTTGGCCGGGGCATCGATGAGGTCTCCGGATCGGTCGGTGATGCTCCACGCCGCACTGCTGCCGGTGATCTGGAACACGTGCCCGACCCCTGGGTCATTGGGTCCGACATTCCAGTGCCGGGAATAACCCGAGAACGTGACATAGGCGTTCGCCGGGTTCGCCGGATCGACGAAGACGCCGGTGACGAAGCGCTGCGGAAGACCACTCGTCCCGCCGGTCGGGAAACTGGTCACCAGGTGGTAGCTGCCACCGGCGTTGCTGAGCACGACCAGGCCGCTCTGGAAGCCCGTGCCGGCCGCGTTCGGGTTGCATGGACCGCACCAGCCCACCCATGTCGTGGCCACCCCGGCGACCGTCGCGGTGCCGATGGCCGTCGTCTGCCGGGCCGGGAAGGCCCCGCCCCCGGTCAGGTCGTAGATCCGCTGCCAGTCACTGGTGTTGGTGTTGAAGCCCTTCGTCGAGTCCCAGACGTAGGCGCCGCCGGCGAGCACATGGGCGTTGCCGGCCGCGTCGACCGGCTGCGTGTGGTCGAGCACGATCGGCGCGATGAACCGGGCGTTCGGGTCGCCCGGCGGGTTGTCGACCCAGGTCCGGCCACCGTCGTTGCTCCGTGCCGAGGTCAGGCCCACGTACTCGGTGATCACGTTCTGGGAGTTGTGGGGGTCGACGATCGTGTAGCCGCCGTCGCCGCCGAAGACCTGGACCGTCGTCGCCGGGACCGGGGAGCCGGTGTCACCCACCACCGTGGTCGGGGCGGGGAACGTCAGCGCCGACCCGTTGTCCTGCATCCCCCCGTACAGGCTTCCGTCATCGCTGCCCGACGCGGCGTAATACTGGAGGGTGTCGATGTTTCGGTTGAGGCTCGTCCAGTTGCCCTGAGTGTGATCGGACATCGACTTCGACCAGACGCCGCCGTCGTTGCCGACGAACAGCGTGTTTCGCCCGCTCGCCGTGTCGAGGAAGACGGCGTGCTGGTCGGGGTGCGTCTGCTGATGGTTGCAGGTGCCCTCGAACGGCGTGTACGAGAAGCATTTCAGCGTGAGGTTCCAGTAGGGACCGAGCGTGTTCCAGCTCGAGCCGCCGTTGAGGGTCTCGTAGACCTCCTCGAGGCCGAGGTACAGGTGGTTCGGGTTCGCCGGGTCCACCGCCAGGAACTGGTTGTACCAGGCCTGGACGCCCGGCTTGTACCCGCGCATGGCCGAGCGCGCCTCTGCGGAGCCGCTGCTGGACAGCTTCGCCGAATCCGCAATCTTGTTCCACGGGCCGGCCGGGCCGGTGTTGGACTGGAACACACCGGCCAGGATGGTGCCCGACGCGTTCGGCTTGACGAATGCGGCCGCGTCCTGGACCACCGCGAACAGCTGGTTCCCGGACGCCGAGCGGGCGAGCGTCACCCGGCCCTGCTGCGGACCGGCGACCCACCCCTTCGGGTTGGGGATGAAGGTGAAGGTGTTGCCCGCGTCGACGCTCTCGTACAGCCCGTTCGTCGGCTCGCCGTTTCGCCAACCGGCGACGGCCAGCAGGTGCCCGTTTCCGGGCAGCGCGATGACATCGGTGATCATGTCCCAGAACCGGAGGTTGACCGCCAGCGTCGTGCCGTTCGGGTAGGCGGCGTCGAACTGCAGGATCCGGGTCCAGGCGGAGTCGGTCGACGGGTTGATCCGGTACAGCCCGTGCGAGGTGGCGGCGTACAGGTAGCTGCCGGCACGCAGCAGGCGGAAGACGAGCGCCCCGGTCAGGCCCGCCGTCGACGCCCCGGCGGGGGTGACCGCCGACGTCGGCATCTGCGTCCAGGTGGCTCCGCCGTCGGTGGACCGCAGGACGCCGATCCCGGCGTAGGAGTCGCTGCTCAGGTTCGCTTCCCCGGTGCCGGCGTAGACCGTGTAGCCGTTGCCGCCGCTGTTGTTGTCGAGCAGGAGCGCGCCGATCGACATGGTCCCCAGGTTGTCCCCGACCGGCGTCCAGTGTGCGCCCCGGTCGGTGGACTTCCAGATTCCGCCGTCGGCCGCCCCGGCGAACACATCGCCATTGCCGGCGACCGCGAGGGCGGTCATGCGTCCGCTGACGTAGCGCTCGCCCGAGCCGGAGTTCTGGTCGCAGGCCGCGCCGCAGTTCGCCCCGATCGGGGCGTAGCTGGGACTGTCGGTGAAGTAGTCCCCGGTCGTGCGCTCGGTCCACGCGCCGCCCGAGACGGGTAGCGCAGCCGCCTCCGCCCGTAACGCCGCGTACGCGTCCGGGTTGACGACGGCGTTCGGCGCCTGACGCTGGCTCATGAACCAGAGCTGAGCGGTGTCCAGGAAGGTGCTCTCCTCCCCGGCCTCCGTGGTCGAGCCCGCGGCGGCCCGACCGCTCGTCGTCGCCACCACCAGCAGCATGCCCACCATTGCGATTCCGAGTCTGCGCATGACCCCACCCATCTATGAACGGTGGCGCGAGCGGTGATCGGCCAGGATGTTCCCCTGACTGCGGCACGAGGGTGCGACGGTAACAGGCACGACATCTGCCGGGCAACGGCGCGAAACGCCGACATCGGCCCGCGACCAGCGGTTTCGAGCATGTCGGCGGCGGGTGCGGCGACCGTCCCAGCCGGGGCGGACCCGACGGCTGCGGTCGCTGAACGCCACGAACAGGGTGCCGCCGAGGCCCCCAGCGGCATGACCGGACGCTGCAGACCGTCAGCCAGAGACCGGACCGGCGAGACCGGAGCCGCGGTGCTCCAACTCGTCGGCTCGCCGAAGATCCTTGACCCGGCCGACGGCCCGGCGCATCCGGATCAGGTCCAGCCGGTCGACGTACCGGACCTCGAACCCTTCGCGGGCGGTGGCCGACCGGCAGCGCGCCAGGAAGTCCCGAACCGGGACCTCGCCCCAGGGCAGCGCCGGCGTGCAGCAGTCCCCGCACGCACCGGGCGATCGAAACAGGACCTTGGGCAAGCCGAACGCGGCTGGCGCGGAGGAAATCGGAACGCCGTCGGCGTCGGCCAGGCTGGCCCGCACCGCGGCGAAGGTCGCAGCCAGCGCCGGCGCCTGCTCCAGGTCGCCGTCCCAGAGCAGGTCCAGGTCGCCGGTCAACTCCCGCGACCCGTGCATGATCCCGGCCACCTGACCCATCACGACGACTCGCGCCCCATGCTCATGCAGCGCCTGCAACAGCGGCAACGGGTCGAACCCGTACGCGTCATCGGTATCGGCGGTCCCGATCACCTCGTCGGCGTCCTCGTGCGATCGCCCGGTGCGGGCCCTGGCCGCGGTCTGGACCGCGAGCCGGTGCACCGCAGCCCGCAGCCTACTGATCGCCGCATCATCGGCCGCGCGCGCGACCATCCGCCCATCGTGACCGACGTGCCCCAACCCGGCAAGCACACCGACGGCACGAGCCGATACTTGATCATGCACCGGCTGGACGCGCATCTCGGATGCTGGGCCGCGGCCGCCCGGCCAGGGGCCGGCGGCGGACCCGTGGTTGGGTGCCATCGGATCGTCCGAGCTGCCGCTGGCCGACTGGCGCAGGCTGGCCGCCGCGCTGGCCTGAGGTCCTGGCCACAGCCAGCCGACCATGCCCTCGACGAACGGGCGGGCGACCGCGAGGTCCGTGAGAACGCTAGTGTCCAATGCAGCGGGCATCGGGCATCAGATCGACGGCAGGCGTCCAGCGCCGGATGATGTTACAGGTGTTGTCGTAGCCGGTGGAGATCGGATTGGGTGGCTCTCAGTCCGAGGGACTGGCAGGCAACCTGCCAGGGGTGGCCGGCGGCCGTTGCTCTCGCGGCGGCGGCGAGGCCGAGGAGGCTGGGATCGCCGGCGAGGCGGGCCAGCCGGCACACGGCTGCCGCGGCCACGGGGGAGAACCACGTTTCGCCTACTCCGACGGCGCTGACGGCGGAGCGGAGGTCCCGCGGGTTCGCCACATACGCGTCGGCGCCCGCGGCGATCAGGACGGCAGCCTCGATCGCCGACGGATCGGTTGCGTAGACGACGACGTGGAAGCGTCGGTGCAGCTGCGCGATGGTTCTACCGGCCTGTGGCTGAGGCGTGACCATGATCCTTAGCCGGCGGTTGGGCCACCTCGGCAGTGCGCGCTTCACCCCGGCCGGCCAAGGTCCGGGTGCCAGAACTGTCCTCTCTGCCCGGCCCGGCACCGCCCGAGCCTGCCGGCCGCTGGGTGTCGCGGCTAGGGGGAAAGCTGACCATCGAGGCTCATCGACGTCTGCCTCGCCGAGGCCGTCGCACCTGAAGGTCCTCCCACCGGACAAGCCCACGCGACAAGCCGCTGCGGTGCGCGACCTCGTCGATGACAGCACCTGGGTGCCTGCCGCCGGTATCGGAACCGGCTGACTCTGCGGCATCGAGGTCGGCCAGCTTCTCGACGGCCGCCTTGAGATACCGATAGACGATCTCCGGGTCGCTGACTCCGATCTTTTCGGCAATGGCGCCCTGTTTCAGGCCCTGGCCGCGGTAGCGCAGCGCATTCGCCTGCTGCGGGCTGAGGGCTCCCGCGTGGCGCCGCTCGGCGTAGCGTTTGAGCGCTCCCGCCACGATCGGGTCGACCCAGACGCGTCCCTCGGCGGCGATCCGGATGACCTCGGCGATGGTTTCTCCGGGCGCATTCTTGATGACCGCGCCTCGGGCGCCCGCGGCCAGGCAAGCGGCGAGCAACATGTCTTCTGCGATGGCGGTGTAGATCACGACGACCGGCGCTTTTCCACTGTCCAGGAGTCGACGGATCGCCGCGGTGCCCATGACCGGCCGACCTGCCCCGGGGTGACGCTCGTCAAGCATCAGGTCGAGGAGAACCACGTCGGCCGGCACATGCGGTGCCCGGAGGAAGTCCTCGACCGTCGTGAACGCCGCGACAACATCGATGTGGGCGGTGAGGTTCGGCAAGCCTGCGGCGGCTAACGGTGAGTCGTCGATGACGACGACGCGTGGGCGGCTTCGACCTTCCATTGGTGGCCTCCGGTGATCTCGATAAGGGTGCCGCGGCCGGGGGCCGACTCGATCTTCACGTCCGCGCCGATCTCTTCCAGGGCGGCCACGACGAGGTTGTTCAGGCCCACCCCGCGGCGACTCGAGGTGTCGAAGCCTTGGCCGTCGTCGTGGACGCTGACGATCCAGGCGTCCCGGTCGACTGCGGCATAGAGGACAACCTCGGTTGCGTGCGCGTGCAGCCGGACGTTTTGCAGAGCGGAGCGGACCGCCTCCCGGACGCGGTAGACGACCTCGGGAGGGAGGTCCGCGCCGGTGTCATCGATATTCATGATCATCGGCAAGTCGACGAACTGCTCCTGCAACCGGCGCAGATCCGCTGCCAGGTTGCCTGACGCCGGCTCGGTACCGCGGACGATGGATTCGATCTCTCGGACCGAGGCGACGGCCTCGGCCAGTCGTGCTCGTCGTTCGGGCTGATCTCGTTCCCCCATCGCGGCACCACGCAGCATGCCGGCCAGATCGTTCAGCAGCCGGTACGGCGTGTGCAGAACCCGGCGGGTGCGTTCCTCCTCGAGCAGTCGGATCGTCTCGGCGCGCTCGTCGGCCAGCGCGGCGAGCCGCCGCAGATAGGCCACGAAAACCGCCAAGGCTGCCGCGAAGCCGGCATACGGGACGAAGCTAATGTAGATCATGTGGCGGACATCGGGCGGTGGGTTCGCCAGCAGCCACGAGCCCGCTGCGGTCATCAGGGTCGCCGTCGCACCCAATGCGCCTAGGGCCGGGAAGCAGGCGCTTGCCTCCGCGGCGACCAGGAAGGTTACCGCGAGTGGCCAGTCGGTCCACTGCGCCGCCGGCCCGCTTGGCTGAAAGAAAGGCGACACCACCAGCACCGCGACCGCGGTCGCGACGTCCACTGCCACGGCGCTGCGCGGCAGCCGCTGTTCACGCACGGATGTCGTCAGCAAGAGCGAGCCGGACGCCACAAACGCAGAGGCCGCCGCGAGCTCCAGCCACGGTCGACTCGAGGACCCCCTCGTCAAGGCCAATGTCAGGCACATCTGCAAGATATTCATGATCTTCAGGCCGAGGACGCCGCCGACCAGCGCTCGCTCGACACCGGCAAGGCTCAGCAGCGCATCGCGTGCCCTTGCCCACGACCATGGCCATCTAGCCACGGTGCGTGCCATGGCCCCCCCTCCACCGCTGACGCGCAGCAACCCTAGCGCGACCAGGACCGCTACGCGGCGGTAGCCGGAAAGCCCACCATCGTTCCGGTCATGGATTCGGTGCCGCGATCGGCCTGGTTTCCCCGCAGCGTCGAACAGCCGACGTCGCCAGTCTTGTGCTGTCGCGGCCGCGACGGAATCACCAGACCGAAGGAGTGAACATGACAGAGAACAGACAACAGCTTCGGGACGCCTTTGCGGACCCGAAGTCCCGGCGGCACCGCACGGTGGCCTCAGTCGACATGGTCGGCGCGACGGCGACCAAGGAAAGTCAGCCGCAGGCGACCTGGCTGAACAGCCTCGGCTGGCTCTACGACAGAGTCAACGGAATCCTCGCCGACGTCGTGCCGGACGCGGTCGTGAAGTACCTCGGCGACGGGATCATGTTCGTGGTTGACACCGACCGAACGACCGAGGCGGTGAACGCGGCGATACAGATCCAGGAGGCCATCAACAAGGCCAGCCAGGGAACCGGCGATGCTGCGGGCGTGGTTGACTTCGCCTGCTCCATTGGCATCAGCACTGGTGAGGTCGTCGAGTTCCTCAGTCCGCACGACAACCTGGACTTCGTCGGGACGGTCGTCGACAAGGCGTTCCGGCTCTGCGCCGCCGCCAATGCGAAGGCGATTTTCATCGACACGACGACACTTGGCGCGGCCAACATGATCCGTATCGCCGCACGGCTGGGTTCGGCACTCGGCTGGCAGCCGGACCAGTATCAGGGTGATGTGCAACGGGCGGTCCTCCCGGGCTTCGTCCAGCCTGTCGCCTACCACGAGATCAAGTGGGACCAACAGCTGTACGGAGTCAAGTCCGAGACCGTGACCGCGAGCACGGAGCGGCTGCGTCCGGCGGTGACACGTTCGACCCCAGCAGTCGGTACCGCCGGCCGAGCGGTGCCCAGGACGGTGGAGCGACACCGCGGCGAGATCACCAACTGGCGCGCCGACCGCGGCTTTGGATTCGTCCGCGATCCCGCGACCGGCGAGGACTTCCACTTCTCGTCGAGGCTGCTCGTCTACCCCGACGACACCGAGAAGCTCGCCCCTGGCCGGGAGGTGACCTTCGCGGCCGTCGGCGCGCTGGAGGGTGACAAGAAACGGCAGGCCGGGGCCCTGCTGGTGGTCGGAGAGCCGGCCGACGGGCGACTGGTGAACCTGCAGGAGGACAGGCCGTACGGCTGGATCCGAGTGGAGGACGACCTGGGACACCACAACCTGGTCTACGTCGCACGCAGCGAACTGACCGGACGCAAGGTCGGTGACCTCCTTGGGTTCACGGTCGGAGCCACCGATAAGGGTGCCTTCGCGCGGCAGGTCGAGTCGCTGGAGGACGCCGAGGCTGCCTGACGAACGGGGGGACAGAGGACGGGCCTGAGACCCGGGCTCGTCCTCTGTCGAACTTTCCGACGTGAGCGAATCCCACTCCCCCGACATCCCCGATGGATGACCGACAAAGGAGCCAGGCCGGTGACTTGGTCAGAGACGATCGCCAGCGAAATCGTCGCTGTAAGGAACGAGCACAACCGCGCCGACGCCAAGGCGGCCGTGCTGGTGACGGCCGCAGGGATCGCTGCATCCGTGCTGACGGCAGGACCTCATGGGGGACTGCTCGGCCTACTTGCCTCCGCCACCTGGGCCGTGTCAGGTGCATTCGCGCTGGCCGTCGTCATGCCCCGCATCCTCGTGGTCAGGTCGACTGGCTTCCACAGCTATGCGACCGCGGATCCGGGATCGCTGACCCGACTGCTTACCCCGGGCCACCCGAGCGGCCAGCCGGAGCAGGCGCAGGCAACGCTGCTCATTGGCATGTCCCGCCTGGCGGTGGTCAAGTACCGGCTGCTGCAGATCTCGGCAGGCACCATGGCAGTCGCGCTGACCCTGACGGCGCTTGCCGTGGCGCTCCGTCATCCTGGCGTGGCGCCGCCGTGCAGGTGAGCGTGACGGGGGCGACCGCAGTGACGATGACTGCCTGCGCGCGGGCGGGGTGCGTGGTGGCGAGGACAGCAGCGGGACCGGCTCAGCTGCGGCGCCGTGCCGCCCACGATCGCAATTCGGGCCAGAGCTCGCGCGCCGCGACGGCGAGCAGGACGACTGCGCCGGCCGTCTCGACGGCGAGGGTGGTGGAGATGAGGGGCGCGCTCGTGGACTCGCGGAAGCCGAACAGGCCGACGGTGAGGCTGAGCAGCAGCGCGCCGAGCGTGCCGGCCTGAAGCATTGCCCCGGCGAGGCTCACCCAGCCGAGCCATCGGCGGGGTGTGGCCAGGACGGCGAGTGCGACCAGGGCCCCGAGCACCCCGTTGAGCAGGAACAGCGGCCCGATCGTGGCGATGCCGCGGTAGCCGCCGGCGTACAGGTGCAGGTGGATGCCGGCCATTGCGGCCAGCAGTCCAGCGCCGACCAGCCGCGCGGCCCCGGCGAGGATCGCGTCGCTCGGGTACCGGCGTGACCGGCCGGTGGCGGTGTGCTGGTTCGTGGTCATGGGGGCTCCTGACGGCCAGGCGACGACCACATACACGAGGCGGGCAGCCGCGCGGTTCACCATGTCCGCCGTGGGGGTGGGATCCACCCAACGTAACGGGCCGGGCCCGGCGGAGGTGGGCCTTGGCGCCGCTGCTTGGGGTGAGTGATGGGACTTGAACCCACGACACCCGGGACCACAACCCGGTGCTCTGCCAACTGAGCTACACCCACCGTCGCCGCACCCGGCGGGTGCGGCGCTGTCGATGATAGCCCGTTCGCCGCGGCGGGTGCGGGTCGTTCCCGATCAACCGGAGCCGGAGCCGCCGCCCGCGGTGCCTGCGCTGGGGTCGCCGCCCGCGGTGCTTGCGCTGGGGTCGCCGCCCGCGGTGGCTACCCGCGTCCCGGCGACGATCTCCTGGGCCGCAGCCTGTGCCTCCTCGCTGGACGGTCCCGGCATGGGCACGAAGACGGTACGCCGGTAGTACTGCAGCTCCCGGATGCTCTCCCGGATGTCGGACAGCGCACGGTGCGCCAGGCCCTTCCGTGGCTGGGCGAAGTAGACCCGGGGGTACCAGCGCCGGCACAGCTCCTTGACCGATGACACGTCGATCATGCGGTAGTGCAGGTACTTGTCGAGCTCTGGCATGTCTCGGGCGATGAACGCGCGATCCGTGGCGATCGAGTTGCCGCACAGCGGGACCGTCCGGGCGTCCCGGACGTATGACCGAATGTAGTCGAGGACCTGCTGCTCGGCGCCGCCGGTCGTCAGCGTGGACCGCCGGACCAGCTCGGTCAGGCCGGAGGCGGCGTGCATGTCGGCGACGACCGTCTGCATGCTGCCGAGCGCGTCCTCCGGCGCCCCGATGACCAGGTCCACCCCCCCGCCGAGGACGTTCAGCTCCGAGTCGGTGACCAGCGCCGCGATCTCGATCATCACGTCGCTGGCGAGGTCGAGCCCGGTCATCTCGCAGTCCACCCACACCAGCCGGTCGGTCCCCTTGTCTGGCACACCGTGACCCTATCCAGGACGGAGTGTGTCCAGCGCGCCGGCGCGGCGCAGCGCGAGGCGGCGGCAGCAGGCCGGCCGGCTCCGGGCGGGGCGACCACGCCCAGCCGGGCTGGCCGGGAGAGGGGGGCGGGGAACGGTCCGGCTCCGGGCGGGGTGAACACGTCCAGCCGGGCTGGCCGGGGGAGGGGCCGGGAAACGATCCGGCAGCGGGCCGCGACCGGGCGATTCGGGCACGAGCCGACCTCCTCGGCCGCGCCCCGGTGTCGACGCCGGTCACCGCTCGGGCTCCCACCGAGCGGCGACGAGCTCAGCTCGCCTGCTCGATCGGGCCTGCCCGGGCGGCGGGCCGGCGTCGGCCGACCCCGCCGCTCTCGCGGTCGTCGCTCCCGGCGCCCGGAACGTCCAGGATCCGGCCGCTGGACAGCACCACCCCGTCCCGGCAGCGCGCCTCGACCAGGCCGCCGCCGAACTGCTCTTCGTACAGCCCGGCGTACATGCCGCCCTTGGCCAGCAGCTCGTCGTGGGTGCCGGACTCGACCAGCCGCCCGCGGTCCAGCGCGAAGATCACGTCGGCAGACCGGATGGTGGACAGCCGGTGCGCGATCGCGATCGTGGTCCGCCCCTCCATCAACGGCGCCAGCGCGGCCTGCACGAGCCGCTCGTTCGTGGTGTCCAGGGCCGAGGTGGCCTCGTCCAGGATGAGCACCCGCGGGTCCTTCAGGATCACCCGGGCGATCGCGATCCGCTGCTTCTCCCCGCCGGACAGCCGGTATCCCCGCTCGCCGACCACCGTGTCGTACCCGTCGGCGAAGTCCACGATCCGGTCGTGGATCTGGGCCGCCCGGGCCGCCGCCTCCAGCTCCTCGTCGGACGCCTCGGGCCGCGCGTACCGCAGGTTGTCCCGGATGGAGGCATGGAACAGGTAGCTCTCCTGGGTCACCATGCCGATCGTGTCGGCGATGTCGGAGAAGGCGAGATCCCGCACGTCGGTGCCGTCCAGCAGCACCCCGCCCCGGGTCGCGTCGTACAGCCGGGGCACCAGGTAGCTGATCGTGGTCTTGCCCGCGCCGCTCGGCCCGACGATCGCGGCCAGCGTGCCTGGCGGCGCGTCCAGGCTCAGCTCGCGCAACGCCCAGCGCCGGTCGCCGCCGTCCACCGTGGACATCCCGTCCGCACTGGCCGCCGGGCCCGTACCCGCCCCGGCCGGCTCGTAGGAGAACCACACATCGGACAGCCGGACGTGGCCGCGGGCCGGGCGGTGCAGCGGCGTCGGCCTGGCCGGCTCGACGATGTCCGGCTCCAGGTCGAGATACCCGAAGATGCGCTGGAACAGGGCGAGCGAGCTGGACACTTCGGTGGCGGTCTGCAGCATCTGTCCGATCGGGAAGAACAGCCGGCTCTGCAGCGTGGTGAACGCGACCAGCGTCCCCGGGCTGATCCCGTGGGTGAACCCGGCCACCAGGTAGACCAGCGCCGGCGTGATCGAGAAGAACGTGGAGACCATGGCGAAGAACCCGCGGCCGATCATCTGCTGGCGCACCTGCAGGCCGGCCAGCCGCTCGTTCTGCTCGACGTACTTGCGGGTCTCCGCCGCCTGCCGGCCGAACACCTTCGCCAGCAGCACCCCGGAGACCGACAGGGTCTCCTCGGTGATCGCGCTCATCTCGGCCAGCGACTGCTGCGTCTCGGCGGCCACCCGACGCCGGGCCCGGCCGACCACGCCGGTGAGCCAGACGAAGATCGGCATCATGACCAGCGACAGCAGCGTCAGCTGCCAGGACAGCAGCAGCATCGCGGCCACCGTGGAAAGCAGGATCACCACGTTGGACAGCACGCTGGACGCGGTCTCGCTCACCACGGTCTGCACGCCGCCGACGTCGTTGGCCAGCCGGGACTGGATCTCCCCGGTCCGGGTGGCGGTGAAGAACCGCAGCGACAGCGTCTGCAGGTGCGTATAGAGCTGCGCCCGCAGGTCGCGCATGACCCGCTGGCCGACGTCGTTCGTCAGGTACGTCTGGTAGACGCTGACCACGCTGGACACGATCGGGATGGCGACCATCAGGGCGACCAGCTCGCCGAGCAGCCGCAGCCGCGGACCGCCCGGGACGAACAGCGCGCGGTCGAAGACCACCTTGACCAGCAACGGGTTCGCCACGCCGACGCCCGCGGTGACCAGGATGAGCAGGCCGACGAGGCCGACCTCGCGATGGTAGGGGCGGAACTGGCGGGCGACCCGGCGCAGCAGGTGCCGGTCGCGGATCGATGCCCCGGCCTCGTCGGCACCGTCCGGCCCGGCGCCGGCCCGGCCCCGGCCACCCAACCCGGCGCCACCCAGCCCGCCCGGCGACCGCTCACCGCGACGGAACCCGAACGCGCCGCCCAGGCTCATCTCGACCTCCCGTCTCCCGCACCACCCGCCGACCGGGCGCTGCGACCCGGCCTGACTGCTCCACGTTCTCACCCGGCTCCGACGATTCAGGCACCCGGTGCCGCGGGTTCGCTCAGAGCGGACGCCGCCGCGGAACGCCACGACTCGCCGGGACATTGCTTCCTATGCAACGGTGTAAGTGTGACATTGCGGCGCGTTGATGTGTCGCGGCGCAGAGACGGCGAGGCGGTGGTGGTCATGACGACGGATCTCCCTGGGCTGTCGGCGCCACCCGGCGCGGAGGCGCTGGACGCGTACTCCCGCGTCGTCAGCGCCGTCGCCGCGGAGGTGACCAGGCACGTGGCGAGCATCCGGGTGCGGGCCGCGGTCGGCTGGGCCGGCGCGGTACGCGAGGGCGGCGGGTCCGGCGTGGTGTTCACCGACGATGGCTTCCTGCTCACGAACGCGCACGTGGTCGGCGGTGCGACGGGCGGGACCGTCGGGTTCCCGGACGGCTCGGAGGAGCCGTTCGACGTGGTTGGCGTCGATCCGCTGTCGGATCTCGCGGTGATCCGGGCCCGGGGCGGAACGCCACCGGCTGCCACCCTGGGTGACGCCGACCGGCTCGTTGTTGGTCAGCTGGTGGTCGCGGTCGGCAGCCCGCTGGGCCTGGCCGGGTCGGTGACCGCCGGCGTGGTCAGCGCGCTCGGCCGGTCGCTGCCCACCCGCAGCGGCCGCGCCGGGCGGGTGATCGAGGACGTGATCCAGACCGACGCCGCACTGAACCCCGGCAACTCCGGCGGGGCGCTGGCGGATGCGACCGGCCGGGTCGTCGGCATCAACACCGCGGTAGCCGGGATCGGCCTCGGCCTCGCCGTCCCGGTGAATGCCACCACCCGGCGGATCGTCTCCGCGCTGCTGGCCGAGGGCCGGGTGCGCCGGGCCTACCTGGGGGTGGTCAGCGTGCCCGCCCCGCTGCCCGCGCCGGTCGCCGAGAAGGCCGGCCAGCGCCGCGGCCTGCGGCTGGTCGAGGTCGTCCCCGGCAGTCCGGCCGCCCGGTCCGGGCTCAAGGCCGGCGACCTGGTGCTGTCCGTGGGGCGCACCCCGGTGTCGGACGCGCAGGGCATCCAGCGGCTGCTGTTCGCCGACGCGATAGGGATCCCGCTGCCGGTCACCGTGCTGCGCAACGGCGCAATGGTGGACGTGATGGCGGTGCCGGTCGAGCTCACCGACGGGTGAGCCTGCCGGCGCCTGGGCGTGCCGCCGGGAAGGCGGCACACCAGGCGCCCGCGGCCGGGAGCGCCGCGACTGGCAGCGCCGCCGGCTGGGCTGCGGCCGGGAGCGCCGGTGGCCGGGAGCGCCGGTGGCCGGGAGCGCCGGTGGCCGGGAGCGCCGGTGGCCGGGAGCGCCGGCGGCTGGGAGCGCCGACGGATCGGAGCGCCGGCGGCTGGGTTGCGGCTGGCGCCGGCGCCTGGCACCCGGGCGGCCGGAGCCGGCGGCCGGAGCCGGCGGCTGGGGGGCTGCGGCTCGGAAGCCCGGCGGCCGGACCTCGGTCCTCAGGCCAGGCCGCGCAGGTCGAGCCGGTCACGGATCGCCGCGGCCATGCGCTCCGCCTCGTCTGCAGACGGGTACGGCCGGCGCGGGCCGAGCCAGAACCGCAGCCCGTCCCGGAAGCGTCGGGGGATCACGTGCAGGTGCAGGTGCGGCACCGACTGGCTCACCCGGTTGTTCACCAGCACCAGCGAGCCGTCCGAGCCGGTGGCCTGCTCCACCGCTACCTCCAGCCGCTGCGCCAGCCGGAAGAATTGGTCCACGTCGGACGGTGGCAGGTCGGCGAGCACGGCCAGGTGGGCGCGCGGGACGAGCAGCACGTGCCCGGGAAAGACCGGCCGGTGGTCCAGGAACGCCATGGTCTCGTGGTCGGAGTGCACCACGAAGGCGGACAGCTCGCCGGCGATGATGCGGCAGAACGTGTCCGGTCCGGTGGCAGCCGCGCGGGAGCGCGATGGCACGGTCAGGCCCCGTTCCGGGCCACCAGGCCGCGGTACCAGCGGTAGGACGCCTTGGGGATCCGGCGCTGCGTCGGGTAGTCGACGTAGACCAGCCCGAACCGCTTGGAGTACCCCTCGGCCCACTCGAAGTTGTCCAGCAGCGACCACACGAAGTAACCGCGGACGTCCACCCCGGCGGTCAGCGCAGCGCGCAGCGCGCGCAGGCCGTCCAGCCGGCCCGCGGCGGCCACGTCGGCCGGATCCGGGCTGGCCGGGACGGCCGGCGCCAGGCTGGTGGCGATGCCGACCAGCGCGCCCGGCCGGGCCGCCGACCGCGGTGCGCCGACCGCGAGCCCGTGCCCGAGCAGCAGGTGGTGGGTGGCCGGGAGGGCGTTCGCGAACAGCTTGCGCCCCGGCGCGTGCAGGCCAAGCCCGTAGCCCAGCGAGGCGTGCACGAACGGCTCGCTCAGCGTGATCCACATCGGAACCCGGTCGCCCAACGCGGCCGCGACATGGCCGGCGTACTCCGCGTACCGCTCGGCGGTCTCCCGGGCCAGCCAACCGCCGCCGTCCTCCAGCGCCTGCGGCAGGTCCCAGTGGAACAGCGTCGGGCACGGCGCGATCCCGGTCTCCAGCAGCGCGTCGACCAGCCGGTCGTAGAAGGCCAGGCCGGCCGGGTTCGGCGTGCCGCGGCCGGTCGGCTGGATGCGCGGCCAGGCGATCGAGAACCGGTACGCACCGATGCCGAGATCCGCCATCAGCCGCACGTCCTGGGCCCACCGGTGATAGTGGTCGCAGGCGACGTCGCCGGTGTCGCCGTCCCGCACCTTCCCCTCGACATGCGTGAAGGTGTCCCAGATGGACGGTCCGCGGCCGTCCTCGGCGACCGCGCCCTCGATCTGGTAGGCGGCGGTGGCGACACCCCAGAGGAACCCGTCCGGGAACGTCTGTCGCTCGCCGCTGGGCGACTGCGTCATCGCCGCACACCTCGCCGGTCGTCGTCGGGTCGTGCCCAGGTCGACCAACATCATGCCGTGCCGCCCGGGTGACCACGCCGAGGCGGTGGGGAGGGCGTCCCGGTGGTCACAGCGGCGGCAAGCCGGGCGACGCCGTACCGTCGACGCATGGCCACCGCGACCCTGGGACCGTCCGGCTACACCACGACCGTGCGGAGCGGTGGGCACCAACTCGTCGTCGACGAGCCGACCAGCAGCGGCGGCGACGACCGCGGTCCCAACCCGATGGGCCTGCTGCTCGCCGCGCTGGCCTCGTGCACGGCGATCACACTGCGGATGTACGCCGAGCGCAGGCGGTGGCCGCTGACCGGGGTCCGGGTGGTGGCCCGGTACGTGGCCGAGAACGGCGGTGGCCGGGTCGACAGGGTGATCCGGCTCGACGGCGACCTGGACGACGAGCAGCGGAGCCGGCTGGCCGGGGTCGCCGAGCGCACGCCCGTCACCAGGATCGTGCGCGAGGGTCAGGAGATCAGCACGACCGTCGAGTAGGCGGAGGAGAGAGAGGGTGTCGCGCCGCGCTGGGCTGTTCGTCGGTCTGTCCACTCTGGACATCGTGTACCGGGTGGCGGCGCCGCCGGCGCGGGACGAGAAGGTGCAGGCCACCAGCCAAGAGCTGGCCGCCGGCGGGCCGGTGGCGAACGCGGCGGTGACCTTCGCCGCGCTGAGCGGGCAGCCGACCCTGGTCACCGCGCTGGGCCGGCACCCGCTGGCCCGGCACGCGGCGAGCGAGCTGGCCCGCCGCGCGGTGACCGTGCTCGACGCGACACCGGACCGGGACGAGCCGCCCGCGCTGTCCAGCGTGTACGTCGTCGAGGCGACCGGGGAGCGGTCGGTCGTCTCGGTGAACGCCGCCGGCGCCGACCCTCCGGTGCCGGCCGAGCTGGCGGGCCTTGCCGCCGCGGCGCCGGTCCTGCTGCTCGACGGCCAGTACGCCCGGCTCGCGCGGGCCGCGGCCACGGCCGCCCGGGCGGCCGGGCGGCTGGTCGTGCTGGACGCCGGCAGCTGGAAGCCGGCGCTCCCCGACCTGCTGCCGCTGGTCGACGTGGCGGCCTGCTCGGCGGCGTTCCGGGTGCCCGACACCGGATCGGTGCCGGAGACGGTCGCCGCGCTGCGGGACCGGTACAGCCTGCCGGCGGTCGTGGTGACCGCAGGACCGGAGCCGGTGCGCTGGTGGCACGCGGGCAGGACCGGCGAGGTGCCGGTGCCGGCCGTACCGGCGCGGGACACCCTCGGCGCCGGCGACGTCTTTCACGGCGCCCTGGCCTGGTCGCTCGCCCAGCCGGGACGCCGGCCTTCCGGGGACGCCGGGGACGCCGGCTCGACCGGCGTCGGTGCGCCGGAGGCAGGCCGCGCTGCCCGGCCCGACTGGGGTGCCGGGAGCGTCGGCGCGACGGCCGTGGACGCGCCGGCAACGAAGGCCCGGCACGCCCGCTCCGCCGCGGCGCCGGAGACGAGGTCGGATACGGCTGGCCGGCCGGACACCGACCGGCTGGTCGCCGCGGTCCAGTTCGGGGTCCGGGTGGCGGCGCTGCGCTGCGCGACAGCCGGCCCGCGCGGCTGGCTCGACGACCCTCGCCTCGCCGAGCTGACCGCTGCCGAGCTGACCGCTGCCGAGCTGACCGCGGCAAGCTGAGCGCGGCCTGCCGAGCCGACTGCGGCCGGCCGAGCGGGGCCGGCCCGCTCGCTGGCTGGCGAGCCACGGCCGAGCGAGCCAACCAGGCCGGTTGACCGCGTTGCCGCGGGCCGGTTGACGGCGGCGGTAGACCGCGGCTGACCGCGCCAGCCGGCGTCAGCCGCGGGAGGCGGCGGGAGGCCGGTAGCCGGCGCCGGCCCGCTCGGCGATGGCCTTCACCCGGGCGGAGAGTGCCTTCTGCTCGGCGTCCGGCAGGTAGGACCGGCGGTACCGGCGCTCGTATTCGGCGGCCAGGTCCGGGTAGCGGGGCCGCAGCCAGCCGAGGAAGTGCTCCCGCACGCCGGGGCGCAGGTGCAGCGCGATGGTGGAGATGGAGGTCGCGCCGGCCTCGACGCAGGCGGTGACCACCTCCTCGAGCTGGGCCGGCGAGTCGGACAGGCCGGGCAGCACCGGAGCCACCAGCACGGCGCACGGCACCCCGGCGGCGTTGAGCTGCCGCACCGCCTCGACCCGCCGCCGGGGGTGCGGGGTGCCCGGCTCGGTGGCCCTCCACACCGCCTCGTCCAGGGTGCCGATGGACAGCGCCGTGTGTACGGCAGTGCGCTCGGCGGCCGCGGCCAGCACGTCGAGATCGCGCAGGATCAGCGCGGACTTGGTGAGGATCGAGAACGGGTTGCCGGCCGCGCCGAGCGCCTCGACCAGCCCGCGGGTGAGCCGGTACTTCCCCTCGCACCGCTGGTACGGGTCGGTATTGGTGCCCATCGCGATCGAGTCGGCGGCCCACCTCGGCGACCGCAGCTCGGCCTGCAGCCGCTCCACCGCGTTCACCTTGACCACGATCTTGCGCTCGAAGTCCTCGCCGATGCCGAGCCCGAGGTACTCGTGCGACGGCCTGGCGAAGCAGTACGTGCAGGCGTGGCTGCAGCCGCGGTAGGCGTTGAGGTGTACCGGAACGGCATCCGGGACGCCGCCGGGACCTCGTTGATGATCCGGCGGGCGTGCACGTGCAGGAACTCCATCCCGGACAGCCGGCCGGTGCCGCGCTCGTGCCGGACCAGGTCGTCGGAGGAGAACAGCGTTCCCTGGTCGCCTGCGTCCTCGTCGGCCAGCCGCCACCGGAGCCCCGCTGCCCGCTCGCTCATCTGCCGCTCCTCCGCCGGTCCGCCCGGCGGCCCGCCGGTCGGACCGTCTCCGTCGCTGGGCCCAACGGAAGCGCTTCGCCCTTCCGCCGGGGACCCAAGCCCCGCTCGTGTTGCGTGCCCTCGCACTCGCTCATCTGAAGTCCCGGGACTTGGTGTGGACGCTGAGCAGCAGCGGCTCGATCCGTTCGGCGACGATGTTGGTCACTCCGTCCACCCGTTCCAGTGTGCCCCGGACCACCAGCGCCGCCGACTCCCGGGCCACCCGGCGGTGGCGGGTCCACACGTCCTTGCGGCACACGACGTTCACCAGTCCGGTCTCGTCCTCCAGGTTGAGGAACGTGATCCCGCTCGCCGTCGCCGGCCGCTGCCGGTGCGTGACCACCCCGCCGACCAGCACCCTGGAGCCGTGGTCCACCGAGCGCAGCCCCGCCGCGGTGACCACGCCGAGCCGGTCCAACCGGTCCCGGACGAACTGGGTCGGGTAGCTGTCCGGGGACACGTTCGTGGCCCACAGGTCGGCCATCGCCTGCTCCACGTCGGTCATCCCGGGCAGCATCGGCGCGTCGGCGCCGACCACCAGCCCGCCGAGCCGGTCCGGCCGGTCCTGGGCGACAGCGCCGGCCGCCCACAGCGCCTCCCGGCGGGACAGCCCCAGGCAGTCGAACGCGCCCGCGGTGGCCAGCGCCTCCAACTGCCGGACCGACAGGTCGGCGCGCCGGACCACGTCGGCCATGCTGGCGTACGGCCGGCCGGCGGCGACCCGCTGCGCCACCTCGTCGCCGAGCAGCCGGACGTAGGACAGTCCCATCCGGACCGCGAACCCGGTGGCGCTCGCCGGCTCCGGCTCCAGGGTGGCCTTGGCCGCCGACGCGTTGAGGTCCGGCCCGCGGACCACCACCCCGTGCCGTCGGGCGTCGGCGACCAGCGTCTGCGGCGAGTAGAACCCCATCGGCTGGGCGTTCAGCAGCGCGGCGCAGAACGCGGCGGGATAGTGGTACTTGAGGAACGCGCTGGAGTAGACCAGGTAGGCGAAGCTGATCGCGTGGCTCTCGGCGAAGCCGAAGTTGGCGAACGCGGCGAGCTTCTCGTAGATCCCGTCGGCCGTCTCGCCGACGATCCCGTTGCGCGCCATCCCCGCGTACAGGTCGTCCCGCAGCTCGGCCATCCGCTCCGCCGACCGCTTCGAGCCCATCGCCCGGCGCAGCAGGTCGGCCCAGGCCGGGGTGCAGCCGGCCACGTCCATCGCCATCTGCATGAGCTGCTCCTGGAACAGCGGGATCCCCAGGGTCTTGCCGAGCGACTGCTCCAGCAGCGGGTGGGCGAAGATCACCTCCTCGGTGCCCCGCCGGCGGCGGATGTAGGGGTGCACCGAGCCGCCCTGGATCGGCCCTGGCCGGATCAGCGCCACCTCGACCACCAGGTCGTAGAACTTCCGCGGCCGCAGCCGGGGCAGCGTCGCCATCTGGGCCCGACTCTCCACTTGGAACACTCCGATCGAGTCGGCCGCGCAGAGCATGTCGTAGACCTCGTCCTGCTGCGGCAGGGTGGCCAGGTCCAGCTCGATGCCGTGCGCGTCGGCGACCAGGTCGAGCGCGTAGTGCAGCACGGACAGCATGCCGAGCCCGAGCAGGTCGAACTTGACCAGCCCGGCGGCCGCGCAGTCGTCCTTGTCCCACTGCAGCACGGTGCGGTTGGCCATCCGGGCCCACTCCACCGGGCAGACCTCGACCACCGGCCGGTCGCAGATCACCATGCCGCCGGAGTGGATGCCCAGGTGCCGCGGGAAGTGCTGGACGTGCGCGGCCAGCTCGACCACCTCGGCCGGGATGTCGTGGTCGGTGGTGTCGGTGACCGCCCCGCCGAAGCCGGCGCCGAACTCGACCTGCTTCGACCAGGCGTCCTGCTGGCCGGTCGCGTACCCGAGCGCCTTGGCCATGTCCCGGATTGCCAGCCGCGGCCGGTAGGTGATCACGTTGGCGACCTGCGCCGCGTTCCGCCGGCCGTACTTGCGGTAGACGTGCTGGATCACCTCCTCCCGCCGGTCGGCCTCGATGTCCACGTCGATGTCCGGCGGGCCGTCCCGCTCCGGGGCCAGGAACCGCTCGAACAGCAGCCCGAACGAGACCGCGTCCACGCAGGTGATGCCGAGCGCGTAGCAGACCGCGGAGTTGGCCGCCGAGCCGCGGCCCTGGCAGAGGATGTTTTCCTGCCGGCAGAACCGGACGATGTCCTCGACGATGAGGAAGTAGCCGGGGAAGCCCAGCCGCTCGATCATGTCCAGCTCGTGCGCGATCTGCCGGTACGCCCCCGGCACCCGCTCCGCCTCCGGCGGGCCGTACCGCAGCCGCGCGCCGTCCGCGGTGAGCTTCCGCAGCCAGCTCATCTCGGTGTGCCCGGCCGGGACACCCCAGTCCGGCAGCTCCGGGGCGACCAGGCTCAGGTCGAACGCGCACTCCCGGCCCAGCTCGGCCGCCCTTTCCACGACGCCGGGGAAGCGGGCGAACCGGGCCGCCATCTCCGCCCCCGAACGCAGGTGGGCGGGACCGCCGGCGGGCAGCCAGCCGTCCATGTCGTCCAGGTCGCGGCGGGCCCGGACCGCGGCCAGCGCGGCGGCCAGCCGCCGGCGGGCCGGGGTGGCCGCGTGCACGTTGCCGGTCGCGACCAGGGGAAGTCCGGCCGCGGCCGCCAGCTCGGCGAGGGCGTCGTTGCGGGCGTCGTCGAACGGGTCGTTGTGCTGCCACAGCTCCACCGCGACGTTGTCCCGGCCGAACCGGTCGACCAGCTCGGCCAGCGCCCGGGACGCGGCGCCCATCCCGCCGGACCCGCCGGACCCGCTGGACGACAGCGCCGCGGGCACCACCCCCTTGCGGCATCCGGTGAGCACCAGCCAGTGGCCGCCGGCGGCGGTGGTGACCTCGTCCAGGTCGTACACCGGGCGGCCCTTCTCCTTCCCGCGCAGCTGCCCGGTGCTGATCGTGCGGCAGAGCCGGCCGTACCCCTCCGGGTCGCGGGCCAGCACCAGCAGGTGGGCGCCCTCCGGGTCGGCCACCCCGTTCTGGGGGCCGGACAGGCCGAGCGACAGCTCTGCGCCGAAGATCGTCGGCACCTTCATGAGCTTCGCCGCCTCGGCGAACCGCACCACCCCGTACACCCCGTCGTGGTCGGTCAGCGCCAGCGCGGACAGCCCCAGCCGGGCCGCCTCCTCCGCCAGCTCCTCGGGGTGGCTCGCCCCGTCCAGGAAGCTGAAGTTGGAGTGGCAGTGCAGCTCCGCGTAGGGCACCGGGTCCGGGTCGACCGGCTCGGGCCGGCGGCCGGTGACGCCGGGCGAGGGCGGCGGCTCGTACGGCGCCCGCTTCCGCGACCAGGCCGGGCTGTCGCCGCCGTCACCGGGGTACGGCGGGCCGGCCGGGCGCCGGCCGGAGAGCATCCGTTCCAGCTCCGACCACGGGATCGGCGGATTCTGCCAGCCCATCTAGATTGCCTCACTCATAGGCGGCCTCCACCTCCCAGCAGCCGTCGCAGAGGGCGACCAGCCAGGCAGAGCCGTCCTCGGCGAGCAACTGGAACCGCGCGCGCTGGCGGGCCGCCGGCGGGTCCCACCAGCGCTCGTCCACCGGCCACGGACCCGCCCAGCCGACCAGGGTCGCCGGCGGCCGCCCGGCGACGGTCAGCTGGGCCGGGGGCACCGTCACCGCGTACCGCTCGGTGACCGTGACCGGCGCCCCGTCCGCGCCGACGACCTGAGCCGGAACCGGGTCGGGGAGCACGGTGGCCGGAGCCGGGGCCGGTATCCGGCCCGGCCATGGCTGGTCCGCCTGCCGGTCGGGCCGGCGCTCGTCGCCCCACGGCACCAGCCGGACCCGCTCGTCCGGCCCCCGCCCGCCGCCGAGCACCGCGGTCAGCACCGCGCCCGGGCCGAGCATGCCCTGCACCCGGGCCAGCGCACGGCTGGCTCGCTCGCCCTCGTCGCCCAGCCCGCCCCACAGCCCGAGCTGCAGCCCACTGTGCCGGACCACCTCGTCCGGGGTGAGCCGGAGCAGCGTGATCCCGGCGGTCGGTCGCTCCTCCCCGGCCCGGGAGCCGGTGGTGGCATCTGCGCCGGCGATACCTGCGGAGCCGGCGCCATCGACATCGCGAGCCGTCCTTGCGAGCCAGCCGTCGAGCTGCCAGCGGACCCGGTCGGAGATCGCCGCCGGGGTGAGCACCCCCTCGTGCCGCCACAGCCGGGTGAGCTGCTCGCCGTGCTCGGTCTGCGCCTCGATCGCCAGCCGGGTGCAGGCCAGGCCGCGCCGGGTCAGCCCCTCGTGCAGCTGCTCGGCCAGCGACCGGGCAGCGAAGGCGGCGGTGTCAACCCGCTCGACCGGCGGGTCGAGCTCGGCCTGGACGGACAGCTCGGGTGGCGGAGTGCGGGCGGCCAGCGGCCGCTCGTCCAGGCCACGGGCCAGCCGGTGGGCCAGGGCGCCGTCCGGGCCGAAGCGAGCCAGCACGTCCCGGCCGGGCAGCTCGGCGAACGCGCCCAGGGTGCGCAGCCCGAGCCGGCGCAGCAGGTCGGTCACCTCGGGCAGGTCGAGCGTGTCGACCGGGAACGGGGCAAGGAACGCCCGGGACCGGCCGGGCGGCACGATCGTCCCGCGGCGCGCCGCGAGCCCGGCCGCGAACCGCCCGTCCGCGATCCCGACCGAACACTCCACCCGCGTCGTCTCGACGACCCGCCTGCCGAGCAGGTCGGCGACCGCCTGGTCGCCGCCGAAGTAGCGGGCCGGGCCGCGGGCGGCCACCGCGCATACCCCCGGCCGGAGCACCTCCACGCCGGGCGCCAGCTCCTCCACCGCCGCCACGACCGGCTCGAAGGCCCGCGCGTCCCGGGCCGGGTCGTCCGGGAGGACGACCAGACCGGGACAGCGGCTCTGCGCCTCGCGCCGGCGCAGCCCGCGGCGCACCCCCTCCGCCCGGGCGGCCGCCGAGCAGGACACCACCCGGTTGGCGAACACCACCGCGACCGGCTCGCTCGCCACCACACCGGCCGCCGCGGTGGCGCTCACCACCGGCCAGTCGGGGCACCACACTACGACCGTGCGAATCGCCGCCATCCCAGATCACCCCGCCCGCCGGCGGACCGGGATGGGAACGACGGAGGCGGGGGAGACGCCGCCATCCGGAGCCGGCAGCCAGAGGCGGGCCCGGCGCGGACGGGTGGCCGACCCGCGCCCCGCGCAGCACACCTCGACCTGTCTGACCCGGAGGTGGCCGTGCCCGTCCCCGAGCCCCTCCCAGCGCGCGTCGCCCACGGTCAGCCACAGGTCAGCGCCCTCCCAGCCCCCGGCCCGCACCCCGAACGGCACCAGCACCGAGCCCCGCTGCCTGGCCCGAGCCGCCAGCCGGCGGGCGTCGCCGTCCCGCACCCGGCTCTGCGGCGCGACCACCACCACGTCCAGCGCATCGAGCAGGGCGGCCGCCACGCTGGCCCAGTCGGCGCCGGGGACCGGGACGAGCGGCAGCCGGTCGAGCGCCACCCCGGCCTCGGCGGCGGCGACCAACCCGAGCGCCGGCACTCCGACCACCGCGCACCACGACCCGGCCTGCGACGGCCCGGCAAGCAGGGCGAGCAGCAGCGACGGCGCACCCTGCACGACCACCGTCGAGCCGCGACGCAGCGCACCGTGCGGGAGCAGCGGCGCGAGCGGCGGGAGCACCGGCAGCGGGCGCTGCCCGGCCGGCTCGGCCGGGGCTCGGCCCGGAAGCTGTCGCAGCGCCGTGGTCATGCCACAAGTTTCGAACGTATGTTCGATCGTGTCAAACGGTTCCCGAAGGGCTTCCCAACCGGCCTTCTCAGCCCGGGCCGCTGCCCCTACCATTGCCGCATGTCCGCCAGCCACCCGTCCACTGCCGCCTCCGCCCTGGTGCGGATGGGCCGGTCGTGTTGGGTGCTCCGGCGCGCGCACCACTTCGACCAGCGCTGTCGCTGAGCCTGGTCCGGTTCCCTCGGCTCGCGGCCGGTTTCGGCCGCATGGGCCGCTGACTGCCGTTCCGGACCCGCAGCGTCCTGGCCGTCCTCGTCTCCCAGTGAGTGCGCATGTATTCCGCCGCCGATCCCACCGTTCCCTCGACGACGCTCCCGTTATCGGGGCGGACCGTCGTCTTCCTGCACGCCCACCCGGACGACGAGGCGATCTTCACCGGGGTGACCATGCACCGGCTGGCGCGCGCCGGCGCCCGGGTCGTGCTGGTCACCGCGACCGCCGGGGAGCTCGGCCCGGTCCTCCGGCCGCTGCGGGCCGGCGAGACGCTGGCCGACCGGCGCCGGGTCGAGCTGGAGCGGTCCTGCGCCGCGCTCGGGGTGGCGCGGCTCGTCCTGCTCGGGCATCGCGACTCCGGGATGTCCGGCTGGGACGCCAATCTCCATCCCGACGCGCTCGCCGGCGTCGACCTGGCCGCCGCGAGCCGGCGGCTGGCCGAGCTGTGCGCCGCCGAGGGCGCCGAGGCGCTGGTGCACTACGACAGCGACGGCATCTACCGGCACCCGGACCACGTCGCCGTGCACCGGATCGGGACGGCCGCCGCCGCGCTCGCGCAGGTTCCCGGCTACCAGGCCACGGTGGACCGGGACCACCTCAGCGGACGCGGCCGGCACCTGGTGGAGGTCGCCGCGGCCAGCGGCGCGAACGGCCGCCGCGCCGGTCCGAACAGCCGCGGCGCCGGTCCGAACGACCACCGCGCCGATCCGAACGACCACCGCGCCGGTCCGAACGGTCGGCACCGCGACCTGAACGGCAGTCCGAACGGCCGGAACGGCACGCCGAACGGCCACAGCGGCGGTTCGAACGGTCACCCCAGCGGCCCGAACGGCGGCCCGAACGGCGGCCCGGGCGGCGGGCCGGGCGTCGGCCGGCTTGCCGGGCAGATCGGCACGGTCGTCCGGGCCAGCGCCGCGGACCTCGCCGCCAAGCGGGCTGCGATGGCCGCGCACGCCAGCCAGATCCCGCCGGCCGCGCTGCGCCGGCGCGACTTCGCCCAGACCTACGGGCTGGAGTGGTACGTCCGGACCGGTCCGGCCGGCCTGCTGGACGCCCTGAGCGCCCGGAGCGCCGTCCTGGCCTGAGCCGGAAACTCCGCCGGTCACCCACCCTCAGCTCCACCGCGCCGCCGCCCGATGGTGCGGGGGGAGCCAGGTGAGTTGTGAGCCGCCGGTGAGCTGGCGGGGTGCTAACCGGCGAGGCGGTCCTCGATCCGGCTCAGGCGGGCGTCGAGGTGGCGGCGGAGCGCGGCGAGATCCCCGGTGGACGCGTTCTGCTCGCTGTCCCGGAGCTCGACGACGACGGCGCCGCCCGGGGTCAGGGTGGCCTGCTTCACCTCGTGGACCCCGTCCGCGCCCTGGCTGCGAATCGCCCGCTCGAGGTCGCCGCGGCGCAGCCCCTCCCGGCGCAGCGCCCGCTCCTGGAACCGGCCGTCCTGCACCAGGACGGTCGGCGAGCCCTCGAACAGGCGCACCAGCGTGGGGCTGCGCACCACGACCCGGACCCAGACCGCGTTCCCGGCGACCAGGATGGCCGCGCCAAGCAGGCCGCCGAGCAGGCTGTTGTCCGGGCCGATGACGGCGTTCTGCACCACATTGGACAGCAGCAGCATGACGACCAGGTCGAAGGTGGACAGCTGGGCCAGGTCGCGCTTCCCGCCCACGCGCAGCAGCAGCGCCAGGCCGGCGTAGACGGCGACGGTCCGCAGCACCTTCTCGGCAAGCGGGATCTGGACGACGAACAGGCTGTGAGCGATCATCCCGGACCTCCTGTCGGCAGCGGCTTCCGGATGGTTGCACCCCAGGCAGCGGGGTAGGCGAGTGCGGATGCGAGGACTCGCCGAGCCGCCGATGCCGGGCAAGGTCGAGTAGCGGCCGCGGAAGGTGCAGGTCCCGGCCGACCTCGGTGCGGCCCGGCGATCCGGTGCCGCCGCCGAGGCATGATCCGCCCAGAACGTGGTAAATGATCTACGGCGGCATCGGGCGCCGCCCGGCTCGCCGGGAACCACCGGGTCGGCGAGGCGGCCCTTCGCACGAGGAGTGCCGATGCTAGCGATCGTCGCCGCGATCATCTTCGCGATCGACCTGCTGCTGGACTGGACCAACACCAAGCCCAGCGACGCGTTCACCCCGCAGACGCTGCTGTTCGCCGGGCTGTTCTGCCTCGCGCTGCACCTGGCCCGCCCGGTCGGCAGCTGGCCGTGGCGCAACCGCCGCCGGCCCTAGGCAGCCCTAGCCGGCATGGGCCGGCGCTGCGCCGGCGGCGGCTGCGGCACGCCGCCGGCGCAGCGATGCCGCGTCCTGCCGAGCGGCGCGCCGTCGCGGGCAGGGTGGCGGGTCCACCCCGCCCGGGCCTACCCGGCGGTGTCGGCCAGGGCGTTCCAGAACATCAGCTCGTAGCTCTGCAGCAGCCGGGCGTGCTCCCTGGCGGCGTCCAGCGGGCGGCCGGCCGCCAGCACCGCGTCCGCCACGGCGAGCGCCTGCGGGTCGTCCTGCTGCTCCGGGCCGGTCGGGGCGAACAAGTCGAAGAACGCGCAGGCCGCGTCGTCGAGGCCGTACCTCTCCCGCAGCGCCGCCGCCAGCGTCGCGCAGTACTGCCCGAACGCGGTGAAGTTCGCCACCAGCGCGAGCAGCACGTCGTCCGGCTCACCGTTCAGGGCCAGCTAGGCGACGTAGGCCGGGTAGGCCTGGCAGCCGGGCAGCGGCCGGTAGGCGCGCACCGCCGCCTGGTCCATCCCGCAGCCGGCGGCCAGCGCCGGCAGCGCGGCCAGTGCGAGGTTTTCCGCGCCGGCCAGCCCGGCGAAGAAGTCGCCTGCCGGCGACAGCCCCGACCGGGCGGCGAGCACCAGGAAGCTGCGCCGGTCGCTGGGCACGATCCGGTGCTGCTCGGCGGCCAGCGCGCCGATCACCCCGAGCGGGGCCTCCCCCTCGGCGACCAGCGGGACCAGCCGGTTGTCCTCCGGGCCGGGCAGGAACTCCTGCCGCATCGTGGCGAGCAGCTCGGCCGCCGCGGTCGAGGTCATCCGGTCAGACTCCCTCCAGCTCGGGTCTGGCTTCCGGGGTCTCCGGCCCGGCCGGCCCGGTCGAACCAGCCGGCCCGGTCGAACCAGCCGGCCCAGTCGGCCCAGCCGGCCCAGTCGGCCCAGTCGGCCCAGCCGGCCCGGTCGGCCGAGCCGGCCCCACCGGCCCGACCCGCAGGCGGTCACCGAGGCCGAGCAGGCTGGCCCGCTGCGTGGTCCGGGCCGACACCGCGGCCAGCGCCAGGTACAGCACTCCGGCGATCAGCCACGCCTCGACCGGCACCAGCCCCAGGTTCGGGGCGGAGGTCTGGCCGGGGAACAGCAGAAGCCCCCAGGCGCCGAACAGCAGCGCGGCGGCGACCGCGACGATCGCCGGCCAGTTCGCCAGCCCGGCGCCCCGCCAGGACGGGATCGCGTCGACCGGCCGGCTCACCTTCGCGAACTCCTCCCGGGAGAACTCGCTCGGCCTGGCCGGTGCCGCGGTCATCTCGCCTCACCTTTCCGCCGCTGGCGACATCGGGTACGGACCCGACGGTCCTGGTACGCACAGGAGTTAAGCACGTGCAAGTTCGCGATAGTGCCCGAACGTGCCAGGAACCGCCGGGAAGGTCGCAAGTCTCCGTCAGGCCGCCGGGGCGCGCCTGGCGGGCCTAGCCCGTGACGGCGAGCGACCGGGTGTTGAGGAAGGCCCAGGGCAGCAGGGTGAACCCGTCGGGGCGGCCGGCCCGGCGGGCCACCGCGACCCGGATCCGCTCGCGCGGGCCGATCAGCGTGGTCATCATCACCGCCAGGTGGCCGTCCGGGGACCACTCGACCCAGGACGGTGGGTAGACCCCGCCGCCGTAGCCGTGCACCACCGACACCGCGCCGGTGTCGAGGTCGACGAGGCCGACCAGGCCGTCCGGGTAGCTGGTGAAGCCGTCGGCCGGCGCGCTCGCCTCGAAGCTGAGCGCGAGCCACCGTCCGTCCGGGCTGAACGCCCCCGCCACCGGGAGACGCTCCAGCCGCCGGCCGACCCACCGGGTGATCCCGCTGGCCAGGTCGGTGATCCGGACCGCGCAGTCCGGCGGGCAGGAGCCGGCGCCCAGCCAGGCGACCGCACCGTCCCGGCTGGCCAGCACGGTGGTGGCCCGGTAGGCGACCTGCCGCCGGAAGCTCCCGGTAACCGGGTCGACCAGTTGCAGCGCCCCGTACTGGCCGGACACGGCCGGGTCGGCGACGTGTACCAGCAGGCCGTACCGGGTGTCGGCGCGCGGCTCGCCGCCGGCCGCGACCCGCCGCCAGCGGCGGCGGCCGTCCGGGCCGAACCCGGACAGCAGGTCGCCGGACGTGCCGCGGATCTCGGTGATCACGCCGCCGTCCCGGGTGGCGATGCCGCTGTCGGCCGCGCCGAGCGGCATCGCGGGCGACCCGGGCCGGACCAGGTAGGCCTGCCGCGGCCGGACCGACCGTCCGGGCCCGACCGGGGTGACGAACGCGACCACCCCGCCGCCGGTCGGCATCAGCCAGGCCGGTGCGCGGGTGCCTACCGAGGGCACGTCCAGCCCGGTGGACGCTCCGGTCGACGCGTCCACCAGCCGCGGGAACGGCCCGCCGACCAGCAGCCGCAGGCCCGGCGGGCCGAAGCCGACCGGGGTGCCGGAGGCTCGGCCGGCCGCCAGTGCCGGCGCGGCCGGCGGCTCGCTGGCCGCCAGCGCCGGCTGGTGCGCCGGCTGGCGGTGCGCCACCAGGTAGCCGAGCAGCAGGCCGGCGGCGGCGAGCACGACCACCCCGCTCCGCCACGGCGGCCCGGTCGCGCCGACGATCTCCTCGGCGTGCGCGTCCCGGGTTTCCGCGGCCACGTCACCAGTCTCCCCTTCCCGGCCCGGGTCGAAAGCGGGAAGCGGCGGATCGCCGCCGGCCGGCACCGGGCACGCGCTGCGGACCGGAGCTCAGCCGGCGACCGCCAGCCGGCGACCGTCACCCGGCGACCGTCACCCGGCGACGGGTCAGCCGGCGACGCTCGGGGCCAGGGTGGCGTACCGGGTCTGCAGCCGGCGCAGCGCCGAGTGGAACTGGCGGGTGCGCGACTCGCCGGCCCACCGCGCGGACAGCGCCGCGTCCAGGTCGATCGCCCGCTGCAGCAGCGACGGCCCGGACTGGCGGACGTGGTCGAGCGCCTGCAGGCCGTAGCCGACCGCGGCGTCCAGGCTGCCTGCGCGGGCGTGCAGGTGGGCCAGGCCGAGCTCGAGCTCGGCGACGCGCATCGGCCATCGGGTGCTGCCGTCCGGGGCAACGCAGTACCCGTAGCACTCCTGGGTGTACACGGCCGTCGCCGCGCTGTCGCCGGCCAGGTCGAACACCTGGGCCGCGTAGAACAGCCACTTCGACCGGTCGAACGCGAAGTGGTGCTCGGGCTGAGCGGTGGCCGGGGCCCGGCCGAGCACCTGCTCGGCGTCCGCCAGCGCCACCAGGGCCATGGCTGACCTGCCCATCCGGGCCAGCGCCTTCGCCTCCTGCACCTTGAGCTGGACCCCGACATGCGACCGCGGGGCCAGCTCGAACGCGTCCCGGCAGATGCGCACCGCGTCCGGGTACCGTCCGGCGGTCACCGCCTGCCACCCGCGGATCTCCTGCGACCAGGCGACCAGGTGGGAGTGGTCGGCCTCGGCGCCGAGTCGGCTGACCTCGCCGGTCAGCGCCGTCGCCCTGGCCGGTCGGCCGAGGTCGTGCTCCAAGCAGGCGGCCAGCAGGGTGGCCCAGCCATTGGCCGCGGCCAGGTCCCGGCGGCGGGCCGAGTGAGCCGACCGGGCCGAGTCGGACAGCCCGCCGATCAGCCGGCGCAGCCGGTTCACCTTGGTCAGCAGGTCCGCCGCGGAGGCGTACGGGTACTGGCGGGCCAGCCGGTCGATCCGCTCCTGCAGCGCCTCGGCGCGGGAGGACCTGTCCAGTTGAAGGCCCATCGCACAACTCCTCGCACCGCCTGTCCGAATCGTACCGGACTCGACGGCGGGGAGGTCAGTGCCCCGGGTACCGGTCCGGCTCGTCGACGAACGCCCGCTGGCAGCCGGAGCCGCAGAAGTACCAGGTCCGGCCGGCGTGCCGCAGGTGCCGGGTGCTGTCCGCGGCCGGCACGGTCATCCCGCAGACCGGGTCGACGACCTCGGCGGGCGCCCGGGTCCGGCCGGTGCCGGCGCCGTCCGCCGTGTCGTCGCCCGACCGGGGCGGCGGCTGGGGCGGCGGCGGCTGGGCCACCCGGGGGCGGCTCGCCACGATCTCGGCGTAGATCGACAGCGCGATCTCCGCCGCGGTGCGGGCGCCGATGTCCAGCCCGGCCGGAGTCCGCACCCGGGCCTTCTGCTCGTCCGGCAGGTCGAGCCCGGCCAGCACCGCGCTGCCCCGGCGCCGGCTGGCCACCAGCCCGACGTACCGCACCCCGGCCCGCAGCGCGGCGGTGAGCACCGGCTCCTCGTCCCTGCCGTGCGAGGCGACCACGACCGCGGCGGTGTCCGGCGTGATCGGCTCGCCCGGGTCGGTGCTGGCCCGCATCTCGTACCCGGCCGCCGCGCCGACCCCGACCAGCGCCCGGGCCACCGGGGCGGTGCCGAAGACGTGCACCAGCATCGGCGGCAGCATCGCCTCCAGGAAGATCTCCAGGGTGCCGCCGGACAGGCACGGGTTGCCGACGGTGACCAACCCCTCGACGGCCGCCTCGGTGTCGCTCGCCGCCGGGGTGATCCGCAGCAGCGTGGACTCGCCGGAGTCCAGCAGCCGCAGGCCCTGGACCCGGACGGTCGACTCGGCGCAACTGCCGCCGACGAAACCCTCGATCGTCCCGTCGGCCAGCACCAGCGCCCGGTCACCGGCCTTCGCACTGGTCGGCCGCTCCGCCCGCACCACGGTGGCCAGGACGAACGGCACCCGCCCCGCGCGGAGCCCGTCCGCTCGGGTCAGCAGGTCCGTGCCGGCCACGGTCGCCTCCGCTCGCCGATCTTGGCCGAGTCAGCCTTCTGGGGCTGCCCGCCACGTCGACTCGACCAGGATCGGCGGCCGGGGCAGCGGCCGGGGGAGCGGCCGGGGAGGGGGGTCACGTGATCGCCAGGTCGGTGCGCAGCGGCCGGCCCTGGATCGTCCGCCACACGTTGGCCGGCGTCAGCGGCATGTCCGCGTGCCGCACGCCGAACGGGGCCAGCGCGTCGATCACCGCGTTCACCACTGCCGCCGGCGAGCCGACGGTGGCCGACTCGCCGACCCCCTTGGCACCGATCGGGTGGTGCGGCGAGGGGGTGACCGTCTCGCCGAGCTCCCAGGACGGGCATTCCATCGAGGTGGGCAGCAGGTAGTCCATGAACGACGCACCGAGGCAGTTGCCGTCCTCGTCGAACGCGATCACCTCCATCAGCGCCATCCCGATCCCGTCGGCCAGGCCACCGTGCACCTGCCCCTCGACGATCGTCGGGTTGATCCGCACCCCGCAGTCGTCCACCGCGACGAACCGGCGCACCTGCACCTGCCCGGTGCCGGCGTCCACGTCCACCACGCAGATGTACGCGCCGAACGGGAACGTCAGGTTCGGCGGGTTGTACACGCAGGTCGCGTCGAGATGCCCCTCCACCCCCTCGGGCAGCTCCAGGTTGGAGTGTGCGGCCAGCGCGATCTCCTGGATGGTCCTGGCCTGCTCCGGGTCGCCGCGGACGAAGAACCGGCCCTTCTCCCACTGCAGGTCGTCCGGGTTCGCCTCCAGCATCGCGGCCGCCACGATCCGGGCCCGCTCCCGCACCTTGCGGGTGACCACCGCGGTGGCGCCGCCGGACACCGGGGTGGACCGGGAGCCGTAGGTGCCCAGCCCGAACGGGGTCTGGTCGGTGTCCCCGTGCACCACCTCGATGTCCTCGACCGGGATGCCCAGCTCCTCCGCGACGATCTGAGCGAACGTGGTCTCGTGCCCCTGGCCCTGGGTCTGCACCGAAATCCGGAGCACCGCCTTGCCGGTGGGGTGGATGCGCAGCTCCGCGCCGTCGGCCATGCCCAGCCCGAGGATGTCCATGTGCCTGCGCGGCCCGGCGCCGACCGCCTCGGTGAAGAAGCTGACCCCAATGCCCATCAGCTCGCCCCGTTCGCGCTTCGCCGCCTGCTCCCGGCGCAGCTCGTCGTAGCCGGCGATGTCCATGGCCAGCCGCAGCGCGGTCGGGTAGTCGCCCGAGTCGTACTCCCAGCCGGTGGCGCAGGTGTACGGGAACTGCTCGGGCCGCAGCAGGTTCGCCAGTCGCAGCTCGGCCGGGTCGGTGCCCAGCTCCGCGGCGAGCAGGTCGACCATCCGCTCGACCAGGTAGGCCGCCTCGGTAACCCGGAACGAGCAGGCGTACGCCACCCCGCCCGGTGCCTTGTTCGTGTAGACGCCGGTGACCTGGCAGTGCGCGGCCTGCAGGTCGTAGGAGCCGGTGAACACGTGGAAGAACCCGGCCGGAAACTTCGTCGGCTGCGCGGTGCCGTTGAACGCGCCGTGGTCGGCGAGCACCTTCACCCGCAGCCCGAGGATCTTTCCGTCCCGAGTGGACGCGATCTCGCCATGCATGTGGTAGTCCCGGGCGAAGGACGTGCTCATCAGGTTCTCCGAGCGGTCCTCCACCCACTTCACCGGCTTGCCGGTGACGATCGACCCGACCACGGCGCACACGTAGCCCGGGTAGATGCCGACCTTGTTGCCGAACCCGCCGCCGATGTCCGGCGAGATGATCCGGATCTTGTGCTCGGGCAGCCCGGCGACCAGCGCGTACAGCGTGCGGTGGGCGTGCGGGGCCTGGGTGGTCGACCACACGGTGAGCTTGCCGGTGGTCGCGTCGAAGTCGGCGACCGTGCCGCAGGTCTCCATCGGGGCCGGGTGCACCCGGGGGTAGAGCATGTCCTGACCGACCACCACGTCGGCGGCGGCGAACACCGCGTCGGTGCGCTCCCGGTCGCCGGCCTCCCAGTCGAAGATGTGGTTGTCGGTGCGACCCTCCTTGTCGTCCCGGATCACCGGCGCGTCCGGGTCCAGCGCCCGGCGGGCGTCGACGACCGCGGGCAGCGGGTCGTACTCGACGTCGATGAGCTCCAGCGCGTCCCGGGCCGCGTAGCGGTCCTCGGCGACCACGAACGCCACCTCCTGGCCCTGGAACCGGACCTTGTCGGTGGCCAGCACGGCCTGCACGTCCTGGGAAAGGGTGGGCATCCAGGCCAGGTTGAGCCCGGCCAGCGTCTGCCCGGTGATCACGGCGCGCACCTTCGGGTGCGCCTCGGCCGCGCTGGTGTCGATGGACACGACCCGGGCGTGCGCGAACGGGCTGCGCAGCACGGCGCCGTGCAGCATGCCGGGCAGCCGCACGTCGTCGACGTAGTTGCCCTCGCCGCGGATGAAGCGCGCGTCCTCCTTGCGGGCCATCCGGCCGAACCCGACCGGCGCCGGAGGCTCCTGCACGGCGGTCATGCGGTCACCCCCTGCGGCCGGTCGGTCGGCTGCCCGGCCGGAGCTTCGGCCGGCTGCTCGGCGGCGTGCTCGGCCGCCCAGCGCACCGACCGGACGATGTTCTCGTACCCGGTGCACCGGCAGATCTGCCCGGAGATCGCCTCCCGGATGTCCACTTCGGACGGATCCGGGTTCTGGTCGAGCAGCCAGCGGGCGGTGAGCATCATGCCCGGGGTGCAGAAGCCGCACTGCAGCCCGTGACAGGCCACGAAGCCCTGCTGGACCGGGTCCAGCTGGCCGTTGCGGGCCAGGCCCTCGACCGTGCTGACCCGGTGCCCGTCGGCCATCACGGCCAGCACCGTGCAGGACTTGGCCGGCACCCCGTCCAGCAGCACCACGCAGGTGCCGCAGTTGGAGGTGTCGCAGCCCCAGTGGGTGCCGGTCAGGCCCAGCTCGTCGCGCAGGAAGTGGACCAGCAGCAGCCGGGGCTCCACGTCCCGGGTGTACGGCTGGCCGTTCACCGTCACGGTGATCTGCATGTCAGCCCTCCTGCCCGTGCGGCGGGACGTGCTCTCCGCGGGCCCTGGCCGCGGCCCGGCGCAGCGCCCGAGCGGTCAGCTCGCCGGCCAGGTGCCGCTTGTAGTCGACCGGCCCGCGCTGGTCGGCGACCGGGTTGCAGTGCTCGGCGGCGATCCGGCCGGCTTCCGCGAAGCTCTCCCGCGCGGCCGGCTGGCCGCGCAGGAACTCCTCGGCCTCCGCCGCGACGAAGTGCGGCGCGCCCACCGCGGTCAGCCCGATGCCGGCGTCGGCGACGACATCGCCGTCCAGCCACACCGCCGCACCGGCGGCGGCGACCGGCCAGTCGCCGACCCGCCGCTCCACCTTGACGTACCCGCTGCTGCCGCCGGGCCGGATCGGGATCCGCAGCTCCAGCAGCAGCTCACCGGGCCCGACCACGGTCTCGTACGGCCCGGTGTGGAACTCCCGCACCGGTACGGTCCGGACGCCGGCCGCACCCTGGATCACCGCGACGGCGCTGACCGCAGCGAACGCCGCGGACAGGTCCTCGGACGGGTCGGCCTGGCAGAGCGAGCCGCCGATGGTGCCGCGGTTGCGCACCACCGGGTCGGCGATCACCCGCTCCGCGTCGTGGAAGATCGGGAAGTGCTCCCGGGCCAGCGGTGAGGCCAGCAGGTCGGCGTGCCGGACCAGCGCGCCGATGCGCAGCTCGCCCCCCTCGACGCTGACCTGGGCCAGCTCGCTGAGGTCGTTGATGTCGACCAGCGCCTCCGGCTGGGCCAGCCGCAGCTTCATCATCGGGATGAGGCTGTGGCCGCCGGCGACCACCCTGGCCTCCGGGCCGAACCGGGCGAGCAGCGCGAGTGCGTGCTCGACCGAGGTGGCCCGGTCGTACTCGAAGGCTGCGGGGACCTGCATACGCCCTCCTGCGGTCGGACGTGCGCCCCGTACCGGCCTGCGGTGGCCCGCGTCGTGCATCTTTGTCCTGGTCGGGCCGATCGACAACGACGAGATAACCGATCGCTTAGCCGGGTGGCGCGGCCGCCGCCGAGCGGTCATCGTTGCGGTGTGACGCTGACTCAGCTGGGGGCGTTCGTGCTGGTCGCCCGGCTGGGCACGGTGAAGGCCGCGGCCAACGCCCTCGGGGTCAGCGAGCCGGCGGTCTCCCAGGCGCTGGCCGCGCTGCGCCAGCACCTCGGCGACCAGCTCGTGGTCCGGGGCAGCAACGGGATGCGGCTGACCACCGGCGGCAGCCGGCTGCTGCCGATCGCCTCGCAGATGGTGGCGCTGGGCGCGGAGGCCGAGGCGGCGATCCGGGCCGCGCAGGGCGCCCCGGAGCGGCTGCGCGCGGTGGCCACCAGCACGGTGGCCGAGTTCGTGGCCACCCCGCTGCTGGACGCGTTCGCCCGCCGGTCGGCCGGCGCGGTCGACCCCTCCTCCGGGGTGGCCGCCGGCGCCGAGATGCCGGTGCTGCTGACCAACCGGCTGGCCGACGTCGCGCTGGGCCCGCACCTGGCCGGGGCCCCGAGCCTCGGGCTGGTCAGCGAGCCCATCTTCCGCTACCAGATGGTGGTCGTCGGGTCCGGCCGGTCCCGGCCGCTGGGCGCCGCGGCGGGCTGGCCGTGGCTGGTCGACCCGTCCGGCACCGACCCGGACGGCGACGTCGGCCGGCTGCTGCACGCGCTGCGGGTGCCCGAGTCCCGGGTCCGGGTGTTCCCGAACCAGACCGCGGCCTGGGCGGCGGCGGCCGGCGGCGGCGGCGTGGCGCCGGCGATCGCCCACCTGGTCGCGCCGCAGCTGCGCCGCGGTGAGCTGTCCCTTGTGGACGTTCCGGCGGCTCCGGTGGAGACCTGCTGGTACGTCAGCACGCTGGAGCCGGACCGCCGGCCGGCGTCGGCCGGCTCGCTGCGCCAGTTCCTCGGCACCCCGGAGGCGATGCAGCTGATGCGGCTGCCCGGCGCCGGCCTGCCGCCGTCCCGGTTCCGCCCGCCGGTCTACGTCACGATCTGGAGCTAGATGATCAGGGGAGGTCGAAGACGTACAGCTGGCCGTGGTCCGGGTCCTTGGTGAGCACCGCGACGAGGTGACGGCCGTCGGGGGAGAACGATGGATCGCCGAGCTCGCCGGAGGCGAGCTGGTTCATCGAGCCGTCGGACGTGTTCACCAGCCAGAGCCGCTGCTTTCCATCCCGCCTGCCGCCGAGGGCGAGCCAACGGCCGTCCGGTGAGATAGCCAGGCCGTACGGATCACCGAGACCGCGCAGCAGGGTCTGCGGTGACCCTCCGGGCGGGGACCACCGGTAGAGGTTCCACGGCTTGTCCAGCCGGGCCTGGCCGCTGACCCCCATCGACTCGGGTGAGGCGAGGAAGTACAGCAGCTTGCCGTCCGGGGCCAGCACCGGCAGGTCGGCTCGCCCACGGCCGGTGCAGTCCTCGTCGGCCGGCAGCAGGACATGGTCCTCCAACTGCCAGGTCCGCCCGTCCAGGGTCACCGGCCCGGGGAAGCGCTGCGCGCCCCGGCGGGTGAGCGGCGCGAACCCGGCGCAGATCCCGCTGGTGTGCGAGACGTAACCGGACTCCAGGCCGGCCCGCCAGGTCACCTTCGAGGGGTTGACGTCGCGCAGCGGCGCCAGCGGCTGGTACTGGCCGGTGCGTGGGTCGAACGCCCCGCTGTCGATCCGGGTGGGCTCGCCGACCGCGGTCGCCTGGCAGAAACGGGCCAAGCCGAGCCGGCCGTCCGGGAGCCGGTCCGCCCGCAGGTAGTCGGTGACCCGGCAGCCGGCGAGGTCCGGCAGGCGCAGCCGCTCCGGCTCGCCACCGGCCGCCGGCACCCGCCAGGTCTCGAAGCTCGTCACGCTGGCCGAGCGGCCGAAGTAGATCCAGCCATCCCGCAGCCACGCCGTGCCGTACAGCGTTCCCTCCGGCGTGCTGATCCGATGCATGGCCACCGACGCCTTCGGCTGGCCGCCTCCGCCGATCCGGATGCAGGCACCGACGGCCACCAGCAACACCGTCCCGACCAGCACCGCGCCGAGCAGGGCGCGCCGCCTCACAGATGGTTCCACAGCCAGCCCGCTGCCTCCACCACCCCCCTGCCGCCGTATTCTGCCACTTCGACCGCGCCCTGCCCGAACTGCACCGGGTTCAGCGTGGCGACGCCCTCGACCGCGGTGCCGAAGCCGTGGAAGGCGTGCGCCCCGTACCAGGACGGCGACAGGGTTTGCGGGCTGAGCAGGTCCTGCACCGCCTGCTCGGCCAGGTCGCCGCACTTGTCGGCAAAGACGACCAGCGGTGACATGCTGCAGCCCGCGATGCCCACGCCGCGGGCGGCTGGCCGCACCACGTCCATGTGGCGCAACGCCAACCGGTAGCCCTCGCCGGCGAGCGCGAAGGCCAGTTGCGACGGCACGGGGAAGGTGGCGTGCGCGGTCGCAACCGCGTAGCCGTGCCAGGTCGAGGCCTCCTCCGCCTCGCTCCAGAGCTTGCGCTTCTCGTTGCTGTCCTGGTTCGGCCGGCTCTTGGAGTAGCTGAAGAACTTCGCCCACTTGTCCGCCCCGGGGTTCCCCATGCTGCCCCCGCGGCCCTTCACGATCGCCATTCCGCGCTCGAACCCGTGCAGGATGCTGGAGTCGACCCAGGACGTCCACGTGTTCGGCTTGCCCTCGTCGTCGTCGCGCAGGAAACGCAGCACGCCGCGGACGTTGGCAAACCAGTTGTCGATGTTGTACTCCGCGCCGTACCGCTTCTCGAACGACCGGACGAAGGACGTCCGCTGGCTGACGCTCATCCGGTTGAAGTCCTCGACCGAGCAGTCCAGCTTCTCCGCGCAGTCGCTGCCGGTGCGCTGCGTCGACTTCGTCGGTGCCGACGCCGGGGCCGGCGTCGGGGCCGCGCCCCCACCGCCGTCGGCGATCGGCATGTGCCCGTCGACCTCGACGAAGCTCAGCGGGTTGCCGCCGGCCAGGGAGTACCGGTTCTGGGTGAGCGGGTCGAGGCCCAGACCGAGGTCGCCGAGTGCTCCGCTGAGCACGTCCTGCTGCAGGAAGCGGCCGGTGTCCGGGCCGAAGCGGCGGCTGCCCATGTCGATCGTGCCGGAGCCGGAGTCGTAGCGCTTGGCGTCGTACCGGTACGGGTTGATCGGGCTGATCTTGTTGGTGTCGCCTTTGGACAGCGTGGTGTCGGTGTCCCCGTAGTCGGTGTAGCCGTAGCAGGCGGAGGCCGCCCCGGTGCCCTCGTTGACCAGCAGGGACACGTTGCCGTGCACGTCGTAGCCGTAGGTCGAGCGGGTGGTGGTGGTCACGCCGGAGGCGACCTTGCTGTCGAGCACGCCGATGCGGTGGCCGTACGTGTCGTAGGAGTAGGTCTTGGTGTCGGTATCGGCGTTGCCGGAGTTGGTCTGCTTCTCCGTGACGGACAGGTTGGTCAGACCCTGGTAGGTGAACGTGGTGGTGCGCGATCCGGTGGTCAGCGAGGCGTGGGTCTCCACCTCCTTGCCGACCCGGTCCAGCGCGTCGTAGGTGTAGGTGGCCGAGTCGGTCTTGGTGCCGGCGCCGTACTTGCGGTAGGCCGCGAGCCGGCCCAGGTCGTCGTACTGGTAGTCGGCCAGCAGGGTGCTGCTGGCCGTCCCGCCGTCCGAGGGCGAGCAGTTCGCCGCGGTCCCGGTGCTGGTGGTGACGCAGTCCAGCCGGCCGAGGTTGTCGTACCAGTACTTGCTGGTCACGCCCGCGGACGTGGTGCTGGTGAGCTGGTTGCCGGTGTAGGTGGAGGTGGTCGTGCCGGTCGGCCCGGTCATCGAGGTCACGTTCCCGGCCTTGATCGTCGGGTCGGACAGGCCGGAGCCGTCGAGGGTGTACGTGGTGGTCCCGCCGTGGCCGTCGGTGGAACGGGTCAGCTTGTCCCGGGCGTCGTAGCTGTAGGTCGCGGTGCACGTCGAGACGTTGCACGCGGTCGATCCGGGGCCCTTGAGGAGGTACTGGTCGCTGGTGCGGTTGCCGTTGACGTAGACCCCGGCGGTCTCGTAGCCGACCACGTGCGACTCGAGGGTGGCGTTCCCCGAGTTCGTCGTGGTCAGCGTCTTGAGCTTGCCGTTGTCGAAGTACGTCCACGCGGTCTGCTGCTTCAGGTCATAGGTGGCCGTGCTCTCGGCGGTGCAGGTCGCGCTGGCCCGGTTGACCTTGCGGGTGGCCTCCCATCCGGTGGGCGTGAAGGTGTTGTCGACGCGCTGGTCGCCGGTGCAGGTGGTGGCCGTGCCGTACTCGAACTGCGTCGTGAGCCAGTCCGCGCCGTCGTAGACGAACACGTTCCGGCTCGGCGCGACGGTCTGCGATCCGGCCGGAGTCTCCTGACCGTTGTCGTTGCGGCTGGTGACGTTGCCGTCGCGGTCGTAGCCGTAGCTGGTGAACGTGTAGTTCGCGTCCGCCAGCTTCTTCTGCCGGGTCTTGGTGACCTCGTCGAACCCGTTGTAGGTGGCCAGCGTCTCCAGTTGTCCCTGGGTCGGGTCGGTCACCCCGTGCACGCTGGCCGTCCGGGCCAGGTTGTTGTCGGCGTCGTAGCCGTACGTCGCCAGCTGCGCGGTCTGGTCGGCACGCGCCTTGAGCTTGCCGTCGGGGTAGTAGGTCCAGGTCATCGCGAGCGTCTGGTCCAGCGTGCCGGGTGCGGACTTCGACTCGGGGACCCGCTCGGCCTGCTGGCCCTGGGCGGTGTAGTCGAAGTGGACGGTCGGGTTGGCGGGATCCTTGGAGGTGCGCACCCAACCGGGGTCGAAGTAGCTGTAGGTCGTCTTCGCGGTGGCGGTGACCAGCGACGGGTCCGGCTGGGTCACCGGCAGCGAGGACGCGGTCGGGCGGCCGAGCGGGTCGTAGTAGTAGTGGACGTACGTCGCCGGCGTGCTCGCGTCGCTCGGCAGGGTGACCCGAGAGATCATGCCGGTCGCGTCGTAGTCGTAGCTGGTGACGTAGTCGGAGAACGTCTGCTTGTCCGTCGACGCGTCGTACGCCCGGGGGCTGATGACCTTGGTCTGGTTGCCGACCCCGTCGTAGGCGTAGATCGTGACGAGCGCCCGGGTCACGTTCCCCTGCGCGTCGGACGTGAACGGCTCGGTGATCCGGATCGGCAGGTCACGCTCGTTGTAGGCGTAGCGGGTGGTGCGGTTGTTGGCGTCCGTCTCGGTGACGATCTTCCCGTCCCGGTTGTAGCTGACCGCCTTCTGGTGCCCCAGCGCATCGGTGGTGGTCCGGATGCGATGTGCCTTGTCGTAGGAGTAGGTGGTGGTGGAGGGCACACCGCTGGGCGGGCAGGCCGGTGCCTGGGTCAGGGCCGCGTTCGGGGCGACGCTGGCGACCAGGTTTCCGACGTTGTCGTAGCAGCGGAACGAGTTGCGGGTCTGCTGCACCGTCCCAGCCGAGTCCACCTGGTACCGGGTCTGCTGGACGACCCGGTCCAGCGGGTCGTAGGTGTTGAAGACCTGGTGGTCCTTGGCGATCCCGGACTTCATGCCCAGCGGAAGCGTGACGACCTGCAGCCGGCCCGCGGCGTCGTAGTCGTAGTGGGTGCGCTCGCCGGCCGGGTCGGCGGACTTGTCCGGGTTGGTCACCTGGCTGCGGTGATCCATGGCCTCGTAGGAGAACGACACCTTGGGCCCGGTGCCGGGATAGCCGTAGCCGGAGGTGGGTTGCTCGTTGGTCAGGATGTTGTCATTGGCGTCGTAGCTGGCCGCGCTCCAGATCAACAGGCCCCGCTGGAGGCGGGTCGACCTGGGCGAACTCTGCCGGCCGAGCCGGCGGAAGGAGTCGTAGTCGAAGTAGTTGCGGTAGCTCCGCACGTCCGCGCCGGTGTCGTCGGCGTGCGCGGCGTCCTGCAGCCACAGTGGCAGGGCGTCCGGGTCGTAGCCGAGCCGGGTGCGCCCGCCCCGCCCGTCGGTGACGAGTTGGGCCATCCCGTTCGGGTCGTAGTCGGAGTACACGACCGGCGGGCGGCCGTCGGCGTCGGTGACCGAGTGCAGCGTGCCGGGTGCGGTGGCCTCGTTCGCGATGTTGCACGCCGGGGCAACCGCCAGGTTCCAGCACAGCCGGGTGGTGTACTGCTCAGGCCCAGGCTCGGTGACGGTGGTCAGGTTGCCCGCAGCGTCGTAGCCGAAGGTCCACTGGAAGTCGCCGACGGTCGGGGTGGCCGTCCCCTCCGGGCTGGTCCGGGTTGCCAGCAGGCTCCAGTGCGTGCCGGCGTCGGTGCCGTCCAGCGGCCGGTCCTGGTAGGTCAGGTCGGTGCGGTCGTTCTCCTGGTCGGTGATGCTGGTGATGTAGCCGTTGGCGTTGTAGGTGTACGTCCGGGTGGCCTGGTTGGGGTCGGTGATCGTGGTCAGCTGGAACGTGACGTCGTCCCACAGCAGCGTGGTCGTCTCGCCCTTGGCGTTGGTGATGGAGATCGGCTTGCCGTCGGTGTCGTAGCCGTAGCCGGTGGTCCTGGACAGCGGCGCCGTCACGGTGGTCACCTGGCTGTTCAGGTCGTAGCTGAACGACGTCTTCCCGAGCACACGGTTGGTCCGGTCCTTCAACCGCCAGCGCAGCTGGGCGCCGTCGGAGGGGCCGAAGTAGCTGAACGTGGTCTCGTGCCCGTTGGGGTCGCGGACGCTGTACAGGCGGGTGGACTGGTCGTGCGTCGCCGGGTCCGGGTCGACCCGGTCCGCCGCCGCCGGGATGGCGGGACCGGCACCGGACGAGTCGGTGTAGGTGAACACGATCGTGCGGTCCGGGAGGAAGTCCCCGGTCGCCGTGCTGCCGCCGCGTTGGGTGATCCGCAGCAGGTTGCCGTCCTCGTAGTACTCGAAGTCCAGCGCGTGTCCACTGTGGTCGGTGATCCGCTTGATCTTCCCGCGCACGTGGGCCTGCTTGGCCTCGTCCTTGGAGTAGTGGGTGATCGTGAAGGCTCGCCCACCGGGGTCGGTGATCGCGGTGACCCGCTTCTTCGGGCCGCCGGGGTCCTCACCGGATGGCGTGTCCTGCAGGGTGAACCGCAGGGTGTTGTTGTTCTTGTCCACGATCTGGGTCGGGAAGCCGTCCTCGGTGAAGAAGAACGTGACGTGGTCGGGGCGGGACACTGCCCACGCCCGGTCCGGGTCGGTGTCGCTGAAGTGCCGCAGGTAGAGGAACACGCCGGGAGGCGCGGTCCAGGTGGTGGAGCCATCCGGGTTGGTCGTGCCGTCGAACTGGTGGGGCGTGCCGTCGCCGTCGATCAGCTTGACCCACTTGCGGGCGTTGCCGGAGATGTCGTCGGCCTTGTTGGGGTGGATGTCCAGCCCGATGCCCAGCCGGGTGAGGCCGGAGATCGCCAGCGAGAAGTTGTTGCCGAGCGGGGACTCGGAGTGGTCCTCCAGGCTGTTGTAGGTGACGTCGAGCACCGTGCTCAGGCCCCGGCCCGGATCCGTCCACGGCGTCCACCGCAGCAGGTTGTTGCCGTTGGCCACGTTGGACATGGCCTGCATGCCGCCGCCGGCGGACTCACCCTCGTACTGGAAGTACTTCTCCAGCCCGAGCGCGGAACGCAGCCCCTTGGCGACGATCACCGGGTTGTCGATGGGGTGGTTGCCTTCCTCGCTGAACCATATCGGGTTGGGTACCAGTGCGCTCGCGTCGGTGTCGTAGATGTCCAACCGGAGCCGGTAGTCACCCAGCGAGGCACCCGGCGGCATCGCCGGCGGGCGGATCACCAGCGGCAGCGTCTTGGACTGTCCAGGTTGGACCACGTTCGGGAAGTTGTCGTTGGCCGGCCCCTCGAACAGGATCGCGCCGTTCGGCGCGTACCAGCGGTACCAGACCCGCAGCTCGCCACCCTTCCACGAGATGCCGCTGGTGTTGGTCACCGTCACCGTCGGGCAGTAGGAGTCGCTCGGGCAGGACGTGGACGAGGTCGTCGCCGCGCTCGGCGTGGACGCCCCGGTCGAGTCGACCGGGCCGGAGCCCAGGTTCCGGCCGCCGCCGGAGTACGGGTCCTGCGCCGGCGCGGACACGTTCGCGGTCATGAGCTGTGGGATCACGTCGTCGTCCGGACCCGGCGCGTTGAGGTCGAAGGACGCCGAGTACTTCGTCAGCGACGTGTTGTCCACCGTGACGGTGCGGCCGGCCGAGATGGTCACCTGCCCGCTGGTGTCGTACGCCCGGACCGTGAGCGTGTGCTGGCCGTCGTAGGCGGTGTCCAACAGGTCGAGGGTGTTCCACGGCGCCGAGTACGGCGCGGTCGGGTCGGTGCCGAACCGGTTCCCGTCGGCGTAGAACTCGACCTTGGTGACCCCGACGTCATCGGTGGCGGTGGCGGTGACGGTCGCGGTTCCCGACACGGTCGCCGGCGCGCTCACCGACGCGGTCGGCGGTGCCGTGTTGTCCACCGTCACGTTGGTCGACGAGGACTGGGTGACGTTGCCGGCGTCGTCGTACGCCTTCACGTACAGGCTGTGCACGCCGTTCGGCACGGCCGTGGAATCCCACGTCGTCGTCCACGGCTCGGCGTTGTCGGAGCCGAGCAGGGTGCCACCGTCCCGATAGAACTCGACGCTGGTCACCCGTCCGTCGTCGGTCGCCGTGGCCGACAGCGGCACGGTGCTGCCGCTGACCCGGGTCAGCGGTCCGGGCGAGCTGACCGCGGCCCGCGGCCCGCTGGCGTGGCTGTTGTCGGTGTACTTCACCACCAGCTTCGGTCGCCTGCTCGCGCTGGTCAGGTCGGAGTCGACGTCGTCGGACAGGTAGTCGAAGTACTTGCTGCCCGAGGTCGGGATGGACTCGTTGGTGAGCCGCAGCAGCAGGCCCAGGTTCGGGTAGGTGCCGCTCACCCAGTTCTGCACCAGGTTGGTCAGCACGTAGGTGTCCGTCCCGGCGGCGCTCCTCGTCTTGGCCGGCACCGAGCCCTCGACCGTGCTGGTGTAGTCGCCGCCGGCCGTGGTCCACGGCACGCCGGCGCGCGCCTCCCGCCAGTCGACGCCGCTCCCGTTGCAGCTACCCGGGTAGGCGGCGGTGCCCTCGGCCCAGTCCCGGGTGACCCGGCGCGCCTCGATCTGGCCGGGCGTGGCGGAGTTCGCGTTGTAGGACAGGGTCAGCCGGGCGTCGGTGATCGTGGAACCCGCGGGGATGCGCCGCAGGTCGAACCGCAGCAGCGGGCGGTGGACGACCGTGTTGGTGGCGGAGCCGACGCGCAGGTTCGTCGCCGCGCCGTAGTTGTTGTACGGGTAGCACGTCGTCGTGATCGCCGATCCGAAGGAGATGTAGCTTGCCTTCGCCTCGGCCGCCACCGGCTGCAGGGTCGTCTGGGCCTGGAGGTCCGCCGGCAGCGTCACCCGCTGCTCGTTCGACACATCCCCGGCGTTGACCACGATCCGGTAGGAGAGCGCGGTCGAGGCCCTGGCCGCGGTGTCGACGTACGTCGTCGTGTCGATGTCCCGGATCGTCGTGAGCAGGGTCGCGGGTGAGGGGGTGAAGCTCGCGGTCGCCGAACGGTGCACCTCGTAGTGGTCGAACGGCGTCCCGGACGCCCCCACATACCTCGACCAGTGCAACTCGGCCCCGTTCGAGTGCAGGACGCCCGGCGGGTACAGCGTCACCGCATCGCCGGCCGCGGCGTAGGCAGGCTGGCTGCGGTTCAGCGCGGGTAACCCGAGCGGCACCAGCGAGCAGACCAGGATGATGGTGGCCGAAGTGAAACAACGCCGCGATGAAGACACGCGGTGCCTCCTAGAAGCGGCATCGGCGCAGAAGACGCAGTGCGGACCGGCATGGCGGGTCGAGTCCGCGGCTGTGTGGACCGCTACCGATGCGGATGGCTGTCGGCAAGCCCTGCCGCACGTCTCCGGGGGCTCCCCTCGCCCCGGTCCCCTCCACCCTGCTGGCCGCGACTGGCCCCCCATGCTCCAAGATCGACCAGACGGCGGCAGAGTATGCAGTAGACCCCAGCCGGTGCGATAGATCCGAAAGAGTGAATGATCAGACCACTACCTCTAGTTTGCTCGCAGACACGAATGGTGAGGCATAGAGGCCGCAGACCGTGCCGCAAGGTGGCCCAGCGGCCCGGGCCGGTCCGCGTCCTCGACCACGCCGACGACTCCGCCCGGGCTTAGATGACCTCCCACTCGTAGGAGAACTTCACCACCTTGAGGATGATCGAGGTCTCCACCGTGGTGACCCCGGACAGCGAGCCGAGCTGGTTGGACACGAAGTCGAGCCGGCCGGCTCTCGGTCGGCAACATGATCGACCCGTTCTACTCGGTGCTCGCCACCGTTGCCCGCGGTTACCTGTAGCCCCTCGTCGCTGCGAAGGTCAGCCGGGGACCGGAAGGTGCACGGTGAACCGGCAACCGGCGCCGGCGTTCTGCACCGCGATCCGGCCCTGCTGCGCCTCGGCCAGGCCGCGGGCGATGGCCAGCCCCAGCCCGCCGCCGCCGGAGGCGCCGGGCAGGGCGTGCGGCTGCGGCGAGCGGGCCGCCTCGCCGCGGAACGCCACCTCGAACACCCGGTGCAGGTCGGCCTCCGGGATCCCGCCGCAGCCGTCCTGCACCGCGAACCAGGCGCCGTCGGCGTCCGCGCCGGCGGCCAGCACCACCGTGCCGTCCGACGGCGTGTGCCGGATCGCGTTCGCCAGCAGGTTGCGGACCACCCGGCCGAGCTCCGGGTCGCTGCCCCGGACCACCGGCCAGGACCGGGCGCCGTCCGCCTCGATCCGCACCCGCTTCGCCGCCGCCGCGGGCCCGAGCGCGGCCAGCGCGTCGGATACCACGTCGCCCAGCGGGACCGCGCCGACCTGCAGCCGCAGCGCGCCGGCGTGGATGCGGGACAGCTCGAACAGGTCGTCGACCATCGCGGCGAGCCGGTCGGCCTCCCGGCGGATGCCGGTGTGGTACTCGGCCACCTGCGCCGGCTCGGCGACCACGCCGTCCTCCAGCGCCTCGGCCATCGCCCGCAGCCCGGCCAGCGGGGTGCGCAGGTCGTGCGAGACCCAGGCCACCAGGTCCCTCCGGCTGGCCTCGGCCGCTCGCTCCCGGGCCGCCGACTCGCGCTCCCAAACGCTCTGCCTGGCCAGCCGCCGGCCCAGCGACAGCGCCGCAGCCAGCGCGACCGCTCCGGCCACCCCGGCCACCACGAGCACCACGCCGAGGTCGTGCCCGGACAGGAACATCGCCTGCGCGGTGCCGACCACCCCGGCCACCACGGCCAGCACCGCCGTCAGCACCACCGTGGACACGCTGGCCACCAGCGAGCGCTGACCGAGCAGCCGCAGCACCAGTGCCCCGAGCAGCCCGACCGGCACCGCGCAGCCGGCGGCGATCAGCGCGACCTGAACGGTCGCGTTCATCTCCCGCTCCTCGGCCGGTGCGGCCGCCGTCCCGCCGGCCGAACAGCCGTCGTCGCTGGGCCCAGCGACGACGCTTCGCGCTTCCGCCGGGGACCCCCGGCCCGCGAGCGCTCGCTCATGCCGGCCTCACCGGGCGTCCTCGCCGACCGGGTCGTAGCGGTAGCCGACGCCCCACACGGTGACCACCCGGCGGGGCGCGGCCGCGTCCGGCTCGACCTTCTCCCGCAGCCGGCGCACGTGGACGGTCACTGTGGACTGGTCGCCGAACGACCAGCCCCAGACCTGCTCCAGCAGCTCGGCCCGGGTGAACGCGCGGCGTGGGTGGGCCAGCAGGAACGCCAGCAGGTCGAACTCGCGCACGGTCAGGGTCAGCTCCCGGCCGGCCAGCACGGCGGTTCGGGCGCCGGCGTCGACGACCAGGTCACCGTCCCGGAGCGGCGCCGGCCGGCTGTCCGCGGCGGCCCGGGCGGAAACCGCCTCGCTGGCCCGGCGCAACACCGACCGGGCCCGCAGGGTCAGCTCGCGCGGCGAGAACGGCTTGGTCACGTAGTCGTCGGCACCCAGCTCGAGGCCGAGCACCCGGTCCGCCTCCTCGCCCAGCGCGGTGAGCATGATCACCGGCACCGGTCCGGTCCTGTGCAGCGCCCGGCAGACCTCCAGGCCGGACATCCCGGGCAGCATCAGGTCCAGGATGACCAGGTCCGGCGGCTCGGCCAGGGCTCGGGCCAGCGCCTGCTCGCCGTCCCCGACCACCTCCACGGACAGGCCGTCGCGCTCCAGGTAGCGCCGGACCACGTCGCTCACCGTGGTGTCGTCGTCGACGACCAGCACCCGGGCTGGCGCGGTGGTGTCCACAGCCATCGACGGTACGACCTGGAACGGTTGCCGCCGCCTCGATCACCGTTTCGTAAGACCCACCGGCCACCCGCCGGCCGCTACGAGCGGCATGGTGGAGGTGCCGGCCGGCAACCGGCGGGTCGAGCGGACTGGGGGTGGCCGGAGTGGTCGACGGCAGGGCCCGGCGGCGCGGGCCGGGTTGGCTCGCCGGGGCGTTGGCCGGCGCTACGGCTCGGTGCTGTCCAGAATGGACTCCTGCAGGTCGAGGGTGCGCTGCACCCGGCGCAGCGCGGGGTCGCCGATCACGCCGGAGTCCCGCAGCCGCACCAGCTCCGCGCGCTGCGCCTGGATCAGGTACCGGCGCAGGTCGGCCTCGGCGGCGGCCAGCCGGCCGTCCGGCCCGCCGCCGGGCTCCGGGTCGGCACTCGCCGGGGTGCTGCGTTCCAGCTGCTCCTCCAGGTCGCGGCGCAGCCGCTCGGCCACCGCCGGCGGCGCGGCCTGCACGTCGACCAGCTCCTCCAGCCGGGCCAGCGCCGCTCCCGCCGACCGGTGCCGGGCCAGCAGCTCCTCGGCCCGCTCGGCGGCCAGGTCGGCCCGCACCCCCAGCCGGGCGGCCAGCGGCGCCAGGGTCAGGCCCTGCAGCAGCAGCGTGGCCAGGATCACCGCGGAGGTGACCACCAGCATCAGGGTGCGGGCCGGGAACGGCTGCCCGCCGGCCGCGAGCAGCGGCAGGGACAGCGCCGCGGCGAGCGCGACCACGCCCCGGGTGCCGGTCCAGGCCAGTATCGCCGGGAGCTGCCAGTCCGCCGGCCGCTCCCGGCGGACCCGGCCGGACACCAGCCGGGGCAGGTAGACCAGGGCGTAGACCCAGGCGAACCGGACGGCCATCAGCGTCCCGGTCAGCACGGCGACCAGCAGCAGGGTGGACCCCCGGGTCGAGGCCGGCAGGTCCCGCACCAGCCGGGGGAGCTGCAGGCCGATGAGCGTGAACACCACCCCTTCCAGCACGAACACCACCATCTGCCAGATCGCCTGGGTCTGCAGCCGGCCGGCCCAGGACAGCCGCGGGGTGCGGGGGGACAGGTACAGCCCGCAGATCACCACCGCGGTGATGCCGGAGACGTGCGCGGCCTCGCCGGCCAGGTAGGCGGCGAACGGGGTGAGCAGGCTCAGCGCGCTGTCCAGCAGCGGGTCGTCCAGCCGGTTCCGGAGCAGCATCTCGACCCAGGCGACCAGCACGCCGACCAGCGCGCCGCCGCCGGCCACGAGCAGCAGCCGCCCGCCGGCGTCGAGCAGGTCGAGGCTGGCGCCGGCGACCGCCACCCCGACCGCCACCCGGTACACCACCAGGCTGGTGGCGTCGTTGAGCAGGCTCTCCGCCTGCAGGATGGTCAGCAGCCGGCGGGGCAGCGGCAGCCGGCGGGCCAGCGCGGACACCGCGACCGGGTCGGTGGAGGACAGGATCGCGCCGAGCGTGATGGTGGCGGCGATCGGGACCTCCGGGCGCAGCGCGTGCGCGACCAGCCCGACGATCGCGGTGGTGGCCAGCACCAGGCCGACGGCGAGCGCCCCGATCGCCCGCCAGTCCGCGCGCACCTGCCGGGTCGGCTGCTCCACCGCGGCCGCGTAGAGCAGCGGCGGCAGCACCAGGGTCTGGATCACCGCCGGGTCGGGGTGGACGGTCGGCACCGCCGGGACCAGGCCGAGCACCAGCCCGCCGACGGCGAGCAGCACCGGCGCCGGCACCCGCAGCCGCCGGGCCAGCGCGGACAGCGCGGTGACCGCGACCAGCAGGATCATCGGCGCGGCGACATGCGTCATCGCCGACCACCTTCACCGGCCGGGACGACCACGGGCACCTCCGCCTGTAGGGCGATGCCGACCCGTCTTCCCGGCGCTCCGGTGCACAGGTTACCGGCGCGGCGGGTCAGGGCTGGAAGCGGTAGCCCATCCCGGGCTCGGTGAGCAGGTGCCGGGGCCGGCTGGGCTCGGGTTCCAGCTTCCGGCGCAGCCGGTTGACGTACAGCCGCAGCGAGGACGTGTCGTCGGTGTAGGCGGGTCCCCACACCTCGGTGATCAGGTGCCGCTGGCTGACCAGCTTGCCGGGGTGCCGGACCAGCGCCTCCAGCAGCCGCCACTCGGTCGGCGTCAGCCGCAGGTCCTCGCCCGGCGGGGCGCGGTCGGCCGGCTCGGCGGCGCCGTCCGGGCCGTCCGGGCCGTCCGGGCCGTCCGGGCCGTCCGGGCCGTCCGGGCCGTCCGGGCCGTCCGGGCCGTCCGGGCCGTCCGGGCCGTCCGGCGGCCGCGGGTAGGCCCGCTTGCCGGCCAGGTCCACCCGGTACGCACCGATGTCCAGAGTGGCCGAGCCGTCCTCGGCGGCGGTGCTGCGCCGGGCCACCGCGCGCATCCGGGCCAGCAGCTCCTCGACGCCGAACGGCTTGGTCACGTAGTCGTCCGCGCCGGCGTCCAGCGCGGCCACCTTGTCGCCGCCGGAGGTGCGGCCGGACAGCACGATGATCGGCACGGCGCTCCAGCCCCGGATCGCCGTGATGATGTCCACTCCGTCCAGGTCGGGCAGGCCGAGGTCCAGCACCACGATGTCGGGGTGGGTGGCGGCGGCCTCGGACAGGGCCTTGCGCCCGGTGGCCGCGGTGCGCACGTCGTACCCCCTGGCCTGCAGGGTGATCCGCATCGCCCGCAGCAGCTGCGGCTCGTCGTCGACCACCAGCACCCGGTTCATGCCGTCTCGCCGTCCCCCGGGACGGTCCGCGCGGCCCGCGCCGCGGGCAGGGACAGCACCATGGTCAGCCCGCCGGCCGGGGTGTGCTCCGGGGTCAGGCTGCCGCCCATCGCCTGGGCCAGGCCGCGGGACAGGGCCAGGCCAAGCCCGACTCCGGTGGTGTTGTCCCGGTCGCCGAGCCGCTGGAACGGGACGAAGATCCGGTCCCACTCCCGCTCCGGCACGCCCGGGCCGCGGTCGACCACCCGCAGCTCGACCCGGTCGCCGAGCGCGCTGGCCGACAGCATCGGCCGGGCGTTCGGCGGCGAGTGCCGCAGCGCGTTCGCCGCCAGGTTGGCCACGATCCGCTCCAGCAACCCGGGATCGGCCAGCACCTCGGGCAGGTCCTCGGCGATCCGCAGGTCCACCCCGCGGCCGGCCGGTCCGAGCTCGTCCAGCACGTGCGAGAGCACGTCGTCCAGGCCGATCGGGCGGGGGAACACCGACAGCCCGCCGGCCTGCAGCCGGCTCATGTCCAGCAGGTTGTCCACCAGCCGGGTCAGCCGGTCCAGCGACTCGTCCGCGGTGGCCAGCAGCTCGGCCTGCTCGTCGGCGCTCCACGGCACGTCGCGGCTGCGCAGCGCGGTGATCGACGCCTTCGCCGAGGCCAGCGGCGAGCGCAGGTCGTGGCTGACCGCGGCGAGCAGAGCGGTCCGGGTGCGGTCCGCCTCGGCCAGCGGCTCGGCCTCGGCGGCCGCCTCGGTCAGCCGCTGCTGCTGCAGCGCCACCGCGGCCTGCGCGCCGAACGCGGCCAGCACCCGGCGGTCCTCGGCCGGCAGGGTCCGGCCGCGCAGCGCCAGCGCCAGCGTGTCGCCGATCGGCACGTCGGTGTCGCTCTCCTCCGGCCGCCGGCACGGCTCGGGGCCGACCGAGGCGACCAGGTGCCAGCCCCGGCGCCGGCCGTCGCCGGCCGGTCCGGTCGGGTCGACCGTGCCGTCGGCCCGGCCGAACAGCCGGCGCCGCCGGCCGCCGGGGCCGTCCGCCTCGGCCACCTCCGGGCCGCGCTCCAGCAGCGCGACCGAGGACAGCGCGAAGGTCTGCCGTACCCGCTCGAGCAAACCGGGCAGCGCGGACTCGCCGCGCAGCACGTCGCCGGCCAGAGTGGACAGTGTCTCGGCCTCGGCGGACGCCCGGGCCGCCTCGCTGGTGCGCCGGGCGGCCAGGTCCACCACCCCGCTGACCATCGCGGCGACCGCGACGAAGACCACCAGGGCGAGGGCGTTGTTCCGCTCCGCGACCGTCCACTCGTGCAGCGGCGGGGTGAAGTAGTAGTTCAGCAGCAGCGTGCCGACCACCGCTGCCGCGATCGCCGGCCAGAGACCGCCGACCAGGGTGACCGCGACGACGGCGAGCAGGAACAGCAGCAGGTCGTTGGGCAGGTTCAGGGTGCCGCGCAGCTGGGTCAGCACGACGGTGAGCAGCGGCAGCAGGCCGGCGGCGAGCGCGGCGCCGGCGAGCCGCCTGCGGATCGTCAGCCCGCCGGAGATCCGGGGCAGCCGCCGCCGGCCGCGACCGGCCTCCTCGTGGGTGACCATGTGCACGTCGATCGAGCCGGAGTGCTTCGTGGTCGTGACGCCGATGCCCGGGGAGAGAAGCTGTGCCGCCCGGCCCCGGCGGGACGCCCCGAGCACGAGCTGGGTGGCGTTCTCGGCCCGGGCGAAGTCCAGCAGCGCCCGGGACACGTCGTCGCCGACGATCTGGTGGTAGCTGCCGCCGAGGCTCTCCACCAGCGCCCGCTGCCGGGCCAGGTTCGACGGGTCGGCGCCGGTCAGCCCGTCCGACCGGCTGACATGCACGGCGAGCAGCTCGGCGCCGGTGTTCCGGGCCGCGATCCGGGCCGCCCGGCGGATCAGCGTGTCGCCCTCCGCCCCGCCGGTGACCGCGACCACGACCCGTTCCCGGGTCTCCCAGGTGGACGCGATCCCGTGCTCGGCCCGGTACCGGTCCAGTTGCTCGTCCACCTTCTCGGCCAGCCAGAGCAGGGCGAGCTCGCGCAGCGCGGTGAGGTTGCCGACCCGGAAGTAGTTCCCCAGCGCGGCGTCGACCTTGTCCGGGGCGTAGATGTTGCCGTGCGCCATCCGCCGGCGCAGCGCCTCCGGGGTGATGTCGGTCAGCTCGATCTGCTCGGCGGCCCGCACCACCGCATCCGGCACGGTCTCCCGCTGCGGCACCCCGGTGATCGTCTCGACCACGTCGTTGAGCGACTCCAGGTGCTGGATGTTCACCGTGGACAGCACCGTGATGCCGGCCTCCAGCAGTTCCTCGATGTCCTGCCAGCGCTTGCCGTTGCGGCTGCCCGGGATGTTGCTGTGCGCCAGCTCGTCCACCAGCGCCACCGCCGGCCGGCGGGCCAGCACCGCGTCGACGTCCATCTCCTCGAAGGTGGTCCCGCGGTAGGAGATCGTCCGGCGGGGCAGCACCTCCAGCCCGTCCAGCAGGGCCGCGGTCTTCGATCGGCCGTGCGGCTCGACGAGCCCGACCACCACGTCGGTGCCGCGGTCCAGCCGGCGGTGCGCCTCGTTCAGCATCGCGTACGTCTTGCCCACGCCCGGCGCGGATCCGAGGTAGATGCGCAGGTGGCCGCGGTCACGCCGACCGGGGGGCGCGCCGTCCGCGGCGCCCGGTCCGGTCGACTCGGTCATCGCGATCCCTCCGGTTCGGCCCTACCGCCGGACCGGGGCGATCCGGTCGAGGTCGAGGTTCAGCAGCAGCACGTTCACCGCCGGCTCGCCGAGGAAGCCGAGGGCGCGCCGCGCGGTGCGGTCGCTGACCAGCTCCTCCACCCGGCCCAGCGGCAGTCCGCGTTCCCGCGCCACCCGGGGCACCTGCAGCCGAGCATAGGCCGGGCTGATCGCCGGATCGAGTCCGCTGCCGCTGGCGGTCACCGCGTCGGCCGGCACCGCGGGATGGGCCGGCGCGTCGCCCCGGATCAGCACCAGCTGCCCGGCCGAGACGTCCTCGCCGTACCGGTGGCACTCCACGGTGACCCCCTGGTAGTCGGCCAGGAACGGGGTGTCGATGACGCCGCATTCCTCGTTGATGGTCACCACCCGGCGGACCGGGCCGGCGTATCCCGGTCCGGTGTGGAACACGGCCAACGCCGCCCCGACGCCGGACGCTGTGCAGTAAGGACGGCTGCCGTCCACCCCGTCCAGCTCACCGATGGCCTTGCTGCGCGAACAGACCTGGGTGAGCAGGCTCGGCTTGGACTCGTCGGTGTCCTTCGTGGACGGATCGTCCAGGGTGTCCACGACCGGCATGGTCAGGAAGTACAGCGAGGCCAGCCGGATCTCCCGGGACCCGATCTTCTTGCCCAGGTACTCCGGTGTCCGCCCGATCATCAGCCCGGCCACGAACACGGTCAGCACCGCGACGACGAGGATGCCGTAAAGGCCCGAGCCGGTACCGCCCGGCGCCACCTCACCGAGCATCATGTTGAACAGCAGGGTGGCCCCACCCAGGCTGGTGTACGAGTCGTGGAAGGAGTCCACCGCGCCGGTCGACGTGACCGTCGTCGAGGTGGCGAACAGCGCCGAGTCCGGCACCCCGAACCGGGTCTCGGTCCCCTCGCTCGCCGCGCCCACCGCCTGCGGCACCGTGCCGTGGTGCGCATTCTGCGCGACCGTGTTGATGGTCAGGCTGCCCAGCCACAGGATCGCCATCACCGCGACGATCGCCCGACCCTGCCGGGTGTCCCCGACCAGCTTGCCGAACGTGCGCGGCAGCGAGAACGAGATCACCAGCAGCAGGAAGATCTCCAGCCAGTTCGTCCAGACCGCCGGGTTCTCGAACGGATGCGCCGAGTTGGCGTTGTAGAACCCGCCGCCGTTGGTGCCCAGGTCCTTGATCGCCTCCTGCGACGCCACCGGACCGCCGGTGATCGTCTGCGGCGCGCCGCCCAGCCCGGTAAACGTCCGGTCGCCGTGCAGGTTCTGGATCGCGCCGCCAGCGATCAGCACCACCGCGGCCACCACACACACCGGCAGCAGGATCCGGGTGACCGTGCGGGTCAGGTCGACCCAGAAGTTGCCGAGCTGGTCGGTCTTCCGCCGGGCGAACCCGCGAACCAGCGCGACCGCCACCGCGATACCCACCGCCGCGGACACGAAGTTCTGCACCGCCAGCCCGGCCATCTGGGTCAGGTGGCCCATCGTGGACTCGCCGGAGTACGACTGCCAGTTCGTGTTCGTGGTGAAGCTGACCGCGGCGTTCCACGCGGTGTCCGACCGCACGTTCGACATCCCGATGGCCAGCGGCAGGTGCGACTGCACCCGCTGCAGCAGGTACAGCAACAGCACCGAGACGGCCGAGAACGCCAGCACGCTGCGGGTGTAGACCGGCCAAGTCTGCTCCCCGTCCGGGTCGACGCCGACCACCCGGTAGATCACCCGCTCGGCGCGCAAGTGCCGCTCACTGGTGAAGACCCGGGCCATGTAGTCGCCGAGCGGCCGGTACGCCAGCGCGGCCACCATCGAGACGACGAACAGCACCCCGGCCGCCGTGGTGGTCATCTAGAACCGCTCCGGGAACAGCAGGGCGACTACCAGGAACACGGTGATCAGCACGGCCAGCACCAGGCCGACCAGGTTGTCCGCAGTCACAGCCGCTCGACCCCGCGCAGGATGAGCGCGAGCAGCGCGAACAACGCGACCGTCAGCAGGATGTAGGCGAGGTCGACCACGGAGCCGTCCTTTCGGCATGAACCGGTCGAGTTTAGGGGCGCGAGACACGGCCGCGGGACGACTCGCCTGCCGCCCAGGCGAGCGCCCACGCGCACAGCAGGGTCACCGCCACCGGCACGTCGACCCTCGGGTGCAGGGCCAACACGCCCAGACCGTTCTCCCGGAAGCCGTTCAGCGACAGCACCGAGGCGCCCACCGCGACCAGGCCGGCCGGGGCCGTGGCGGCCCAGCCGATCGCGGCGACCAGCGCGGACAGCACGGCCACCTCGACGGCGAGCGGCAGCCCGGACCCGACCAGCACGCACACGACGAGGGGCACGAAGAACGCCGGCGCGCAGGCCAGGTCGGCGGGCCATCGCACGCCGCCGCGCTGCCTGAGCCGAAGACCTGCATCGCGCACCATCGGGTCGCAGCTCCCATCGGACCAGGCGCCCTGGCGGACCCTCCACCACTGGGCCGAACCCGACTCTCCGCCGCGGCTTCCCGGCCCGGCAAGGAAGCTCACAGGACACTAACGGCGCCGCCTCGCGTTCTCACAGGCCGTTCACAGCCCGCACCTTGACTGGTGCCGAGAAGCCTCGGGCCTGCCGGCAGGGTCGCCCGCCGGGACTCGGCACCCGCGCCGGAGCCGCGGACCGGGTGAGTGGGCACTCACTTCCTGGCCTGACCGGCGGGGGTGTCCGCCGGGGACTGCGCTGGTCGCCGGCCGGCATCTGCGGCGGCGCGGCCGCCCGCGCCGCCCCCAGCGGGCCCGGCTCCATCCGGCCCGCCGCCGGCGTGCTCGGCGAGCACGTCCTTGTGCACCCGTAGCACGGACGAGTCGAGCTGCCACGCCACGCTGGTCACCATCACGCCGGGCTGGAACAGCAGCCGCCCCTTCAGCCGCAGCGCGCTCTGGTTGTGCAGCAGCTGCTCCCACCACCGGCCGACCACGTACTCCGGGATGAACACGGTGACCACGTCCCGCGGGCTCTCCCGGCGGATGCTCTTCACGTACTCCAGCACCGGGCGAGTGATCTCCCGGTACGGCGACTCGATGACGGTCAGCGACACCGGCACCCGGCGCCGTTCCCATTCCTCCTGCAGCGCCCGGGTGTCCGCGTCGTCCACGTTCACGGTGAGCGCGGTCAGCGTGTCCGGCCGGGTGGCTCGGGCGTAGGCCAGCGCGCGGACCGTGGGCAGGTGCAGCTGGGAGACCAGCACCACCGCGTGGTTGCGGGCCGGCAGCACCACCTGGTCGTCCTGCCAGGTCAGCTCCTCGCGCACCCGGCCGTAGTGCCGGTGGATGCCCAGCATGACCACGTAGATCACCGGCATGGCGATGACCACGATCCAGGCGCCGGCGAGGAACTTCGTGGCCAGCACGACGACCAGCACGACCCCGGTGAACGTCGCACCGAAGGCGTTCACCAGCCGCTTGCGGACGATCGAGCGGCGACGCTGACCGTCCCGTTCGGTCTCCAGCAGCCGGGTCCAGTGCCGCACCATGCCGAGCTGGCTGAGCGTGAACGACAGGAACACGCCGATGATGTAGAGCTGGATCAACCGAGTGGTCGATGCGTCGAACGCCCAGATCAGCAGGCCGGCGAAGACCGAGAGCAGGACGATCCCGTTCGAGTAGACCAGCCGGTCGCCCCTGGTGTGCAACTGCCGCGGCAGGTACCGGTCCTGGGCGAGGATCGAGCCGAGCACCGGGAAGCCGTTGAACGCCGTGTTCGCCGCCAGCACCAGGATCGCCGCGGTGAACACCGCGATCCAGACGAAGCCGACGCTCCGGTCGCCGCCGAACACGGCGGCCGCGATCTGGGCGATGACCGTCTTCGTCGGCGCGTCCGCGGGCAGCCCCAGGTCGGCGGGCTGCTCCGCCACGTGCACGTGGCCGACCAGCGCGAGCATGGTGATCCCGGAGAACATGGTGATCGCCAGCCCACCGAGCACGAGCAGCGTCCGCGCCGCGTTGGCGCCCTTCGGCGGCTTGAACGCGGGCACCCCGTTCGCGATCGCCTCGACCCCGGTGAGCGCCGTGCAGCCGGACGAGAACGCCCGCAGGGTGAGGAAGAGCAGGGCCAGGCCGGCGTACGACGACTCGGCGTGGATGGTCAGCCCGGCGCTCTCCGCCTGCGGGGTATGCCCCTCCGCCATCTGGATCAGTCCCCAGCCAATCATGATCAGCACACCGGCCACGAACCCGTAGGTGGGCACGGCGAACGCGCGGCCGGACTCTCTGATGCCCCGCAGGTTGGCCAGCGCCAGCAGGGCGACCAGGCCGAGCGCCAGCGGGACCTGGTGTCCGTGCAGCGACGGCATCGCCGAGGTGATGTTGTCCACTCCGGACGAGACCGACACCGCGACGGTCAGCACGTAGTCGGTGAGCAGCGCACTGGCCGCGAGCAGTCCCCAGGGACGCCCGAGGTTCTGCCCGGCCACCTGGTAGGCGCCGCCGCCCTGCGGGTACTCGCGCACGGTCTGCCGGTAGGAGGTGATCACCACCACCAGCAGCACCACCACCGCGACGGCCACCGGGGCGGCCAGGTGCAGCAGGGCGATCCCACCCAGGCTGAGCACCAGCAGGATTTCCTCGGTCGCGTACGCCACCGAGGACAGCGGGTCGCTGGCGAACACCGGAAGCGCGATCCGCTTGGGCAGCAACTGCTCGGTCGCGCGGTGCGTCGGGAACGGCTGGCCGATCAGGATTCGCTTCGCGGCGGAACCAAACCACGACACTCGTCGATGGTATGGCGGTGACCGCCCCGGACCGCCGGCCGCGGACGATCTCTAACAGTTCTGCTACACGCCCGCTGGCCCCTCTGGGTGGTCGCGCAGGTAGCCGGCGAGCGCGCTCATGTCCCGCTCGCCGAGCCCGGCGGCCCGCGCCTCGGCCACGATCCGGGCGTTCGTCCTGGCCTGGTCCATCCGGGCGCCGACCCGCTCGGCCAGCGCCACGATGAGACTCTGGTCCTTGGCCACCAGGTCGAGGCTGAACGCCACCGGCGTCCGATCGGGCTGCTCGAACGCCGCGCGCTTGTAGTGCAGGTACGGCGCGCCGACCGCGCTGGCCGCGAACACCTCGTACCCGGCGGCCCGGTCGACGCCGGCCCGCTCGGCCAGCACCAGCGCCTCGCACACCGCCTGGTTCAGCCCACCCAGAGCCGAGTTCACGGCGAGCTTCATCACCGCGCCGGCGCCCGGGTCGCCGAGGTGGAACACCCGGGCGCCCAGCACGTCCAGCACCGGGCGGACCCGGTCCAGCGCGGCCGGGTCGCCGCCGACCATGAACGTCAGCTCGCCGCGGGCGGCCGCGTGCACGCTGCCGGACACCGGCGCGTCCAGCAGCGTGGCGCCGCGCTCGGCCACCAGGTCGGCCACCGACCGCACCGTCTCCGGGGCGATCGTGCTGGTCTCCAGCACGACGTGGTGGCCGCCGAGCCCGGTGAGCAGGCCGTCCGGTCCCCGGTAGGCCGCCTCGACAGCCGCGTCGTCGGCCAGCGAGACCAGCACCACCGCGGCGGCCGCGGCCGCCTCCCGGGCGGTGGATGCCACCGCCGCGCCGGTCCGATCGGCGACCGCGGCGGCCTTCGCCCGCGTCCGGTTGTAGACCACCACCGCTCCGCCGGCGTCGCGCAGCCGCCCGGCCATCGCGCCGCCCATCCGCCCGGCGCCGACCACGGCGACCACCGGCAAGCCCGCCATCTCCCGCGCCGCCCTACGCCAGCAGCCAGCCGGCGTCGACGGCCAGGTTGACCCCGTTGACCGACCGGTTGCGCAGCAGGAAGTCGACGGCGTCGACCACGTCGGCCATCGCCGGGGCGCCGCGCGCCGGCGTCCGCGACCTGACCCGCTCGTGCACCTCCGGCTTGTCTGCCCACTGTGGACTGTCCAGGACGATGCCCGGGTGCAGCCCGTTGACCCGGATCGGAGCGAGCTGCACGGCCAGCGTGTGGACCATGCCGACCACGCCGCCGTTCACCGTGGACACGGTGGTGGAGCCCGGATAGGGACGGTCCTTGGCCAGCCCGCCGAACATCAGGATCGCCGCGTCCTCGGCCATCCGGTCCAGCAGGGCGTGCACGGCCTCGGTGTAGCCGACCAGCTTGAGCGTCGCCAGCCGGCTCGCGCTGGTGAAGTCGTAGGCCCGGATGTCGTTGTGGTCGCGCTCGATGGCGGCCAGCACCAGCCGGTCGACGTGGTCGACCCTGGCGAGACTGCCGGCGATCTCCTCGGGACGGGTCAGGTCGACCCCGATGCCGCTGGCGTTGTCGCCGATCTCCTTGGCGACGGCCTCGGCCCGCTGGGCATCCCGGCCGGACAGCACCACCCGGTCTCCCTGCCCGGCGAAGTGGCGCGCGACCTCCCGGCCCAGCCCGGCGGTCCCTCCGATCACGACGGTCGTCCGCGGCTCGGGCATCAGCCTCTCCTCTCCAGGGCGGACCGAAGGTAGTCCCAGTCCCGGGCGAACCGGTACGAGTGACGGCCGGGCGGCTGCGGGGCCTGCGTCTCCAGCCACCGGACCACGCCAGGGCCGAGGTTGCGGAACGAGTGCACGCACCCGACCCCGGCCCAGGCCGCGTCGCCGGCCTCCAGCCGGTGCCGCTCCCCGTCGAAGCTCGCCTCCACCGCGCCTTCCAGGATCAGGTAGGTCTCCTCGAACGGGTGGTCGTGCGCGCCGGCCACGCCCTCCGGGACGTACTGCACCATGAACATGGTCGACAGCTGGGCGCCCAGGTCCGAGTCGACCATCATCCGCACCGTGATGCCGCTGTAGACCAGCAGCGCGGTGCGCATGCTGGCGGAGGCCGCCAGCATGTCCTGAGTCTGCTTGTCCACGTCCATGTTGGACGGTTCGATGTGGCCGAACGAGCGGGTGCGCGGGTCGCGCACGTCGACGCCGACCGGGTCCCGGTGCGGCAGCGGCGGCACCGCGACCGTGTCGTGGTCCAACCGGGACCGCGGCGCCGGCGCCTGCATCTCGGCCCATCGGGCAGCCGACCCGCCGTCGTTGCGCACGGCGTGCGGCACCCCGACCGGGACCAGCCCGTAGTCTCCCTCGACCAGCCGGACCGACGCCTCGGCGGTGTCCAGCACGACCGGTCCGGCGAGCACGAAGACGCTCAGCTCGAACGAGCTCACCCGTGCCGGCACCGACCCGCCCGGTGCGAGCTCGCACACGCCGAACCCGGTGTGCACCGCGCCGGACTGCTCGCCCACCACCGGCCAGCGGCGGAACCCGGGGCCGCCGCCGGCCCATCCCGGCTCCGCCCAGACCGCATCGGCCGCCCGCCGCACGACGTGCCGGACCTGGCCGGGAGCCGCCGCGGCACCGGTCCCTGCCCCGCCCGCCACTGTCACCGCACCTCCAGGCTGCCGCGCCGCCGGCGACCGGCCCTGGGGCCCTGGGGCCCTAGCCCTGCTTGCGCTGCCGGACCTGCTCGACCAGGTGGTCCCGGGACGCCTCGACCAGCTGCCGGGCCCGGTCGACGTCGGCCAGCAGCCGGCTGTCCCGCTTGCGCACCACCCCGTCCACGATCACGGTGTCCACGTTGGACACATCGGCGCACAGGGTGACCGCGGCGACCGGGTCGTGCACCGGGGCCACGTTGAGCGACCGGGCGTCGATCAGCACGATGTCCGCCTTCTTGCCCGGCGTCAGCGACCCGGTGCGGTCCTCGACGCCGGCCACGTGTGCCCCGTTCAGGGTCGCTATCTCCAGCATGTTCCGGGCGGTGAGCATCGTCTCCCGGACCGGGGTGTCCGCCTCCCAGGCGGTCGCGTTCACCCGGGCCCGCTCTGCCCCGAACGCCGCGCGGATCTGGGTGAACATGTCACCCGGCACTGTGGTGACGACGTCGATGCTCAGGCTCGGCCGCAGCCCGTACTCGATCGCCTTCATCACCGGTGGCCAGCCGTGTCCCATCTGGACCTCGACCTGCGCGGCGATCGAGACGGTGCCGCCGCTGTCCCGGACCAGCCCCCACTCCTGCTCGCTGAGGTAGCAGCAGTGGATGTAGGTGGTGTCCGGGCCGAGCAGGTTCAGCTCGGACAGCCGGCGCACCATGCTGAACCGCCCGGCCACCCGCCCCATGGCCACGTGCACGGTGATCGGGATGTTCAGCCGGCGGGCGGTCTCCCACTCCTGCTGCACCACCTCGTCCTGGCAGAAGCCGGTGCCGCGGGTGGCCAGCGCCATGGTGAGCAGCCCGGTGTCGGAGCTGAAGTAGGTCGACCGCACCCGCTCGACGTCGTCGGCCGGAATCACGATCTTGCTGTCGAACCAGTAGTCCGACAGCGAGAGGTTGGCGCTGCCGTAGGCGTACTGCGCCCTGATCCCCACCTCCTGCAGCGCCCTGATCGCCGCGTCCGGGTGCTCCGGGCTGTTGTTGATGTGCGACCAGTCGACCAGGGTGGTGATCCCGGCGTTGAGGCACTCCAGCGCGCCGGCCAGGTTGGACGCGTAGACGTCCTCGGGCCGGTAGACCGGCGCGAACGTGTCCAGCACCTCGACGAAGTAGTCGTCCAGCGTCGCGTTCGGGGCGCAGCCGCGGATCGCCGCCTCCCAGGTGTGCCGGTGCGAGTCCACGAACCCGGGGATCACGATCCGCCCGGCGACGTCGACCACCTCGGCGTCGGCGTCGATGGCCGGCCCGATCGCGGCGATCCTGTCGTCCTCGATCAGCACGTCGGCCTTCGGCAGGTCCCCGACGTCCGGGTCCATGCTGATGACCTGGCCACCACGCAGCAGCATCCGGTTGGTCATGGCCGTCTCCCTCCTCGGACGATCCGGCGGTGGCGGGTGTCAGGGGGTGTCCCCCTAGTAGGCGGCAAGGAACCGGACCGCCTCGGTCACCTTGTCGACGGTGGGAATCACCTGCTGTTCCAGGGCGTCGGCGAACGGCAGCGGCACGCAGGCGGCGGCCACCCTCCGCACCGGCGCGTCGAGCAGCTCGAACCCCTCCTCGGCGACGATCGAGGCCACCGTCGCACCCCAGCCCCCCTGGTAGGGGTTCTCCTCGACGAGCAGCAGCCGGGAGGTGCGTCGCACCGACCGGAGCACGGTCGACATGTCCAGCGGCACCAGGCAGCGCAGGTCGACCACCTCGGCCGAGATGTCGTCCGCGGCCAGCCGCTCGGCCGCGGCCAGCGCGATCGGGACGGTCGAGGCCAGCGCGACCACGGTGATGTCCCGGCCGTCCCGGACGGTGGCCGCCTCGCCCAGCTCGACCACGTGGTCGGCCGGCGGGGCCGGTCCCTTGCTGGCGAACAGCCCCTTGTGCTCGAAGAAGACCACCGGGTCGTCGCTGCGGATCGCGGCGGCCATCATGCCCACCACGTCGGCCGGTGTGGACGGTGCCGCGATCTTCAGCCCGGGAACGGCGAACACCCAGTTCTCCACCGCCTGGGAGTGCTGGGCGCCGAAGCCGAGACCGCCGCCGTTCGCGGTGCGGATCACCAGCGGGACGGTGACCTGCCCGCCGGTCATGTACCGGACCTTGGGGATCTCGTTCGCTACGTAGTCCCAGCAGCAGGCCAGGAAGTCGGAGAACATGATCTCGGCGACCGGCCGCAGCCCGGTCATCGCCGCGCCCATCGCGGCGCCCACGATCGCCTGCTCGGAAATCGGGGTGTCCCACACCCGGCGCGCGCCGAACTCGGCGAACAGTCCGGTGCTGGTCTTGAACACGCCCTCCGCGGCACCGATGTCCTCGCCCAGGCAGACCACCGCGGAGTCGCGGCGCATCTCCCGGGCGATGCCCTCGGCCACCGCCTCCCGGTAGGTGATCACGTCCGCCATGCCGACCCCCCGTCCGACCACACGTCGGTGAGCGCGTCCGCCGGGTCGGGCCCCGGTGCCGCCTTGGCCGCCGCGACCGCGCCGGCCACCTCGTCGGCGGCCTCTGCGTCGAGGCCGGCCAGCTCGTCCGGGGACACGCCCAGCGCGGTCAGCCGGGCCCTGGCCACGTCCAGCGGGTCACGCTGCATCCAGTGCCGCACCTCGTCCTCCGGCCGGTACTTCGCCGGGTCGGCCCGGCTGTGCCCGAAGTGGCGGTAGGTGTGCGCCTCGATGACCGTCGGGCCGCCGCCGGCCCTGGCCCGTGCCGCCGCCCTGGCGACCGAGTCGTGCACCACCACGACGTCGTTGCCGTCGATCACCTCGGCCGGCAGGTCGTAGGCCCCGGCCCGGTCGGCCGCCGGGTTGACCACCGCGGTCACCGTGGCGATCGGGGTGTACTCCATGTAGAAGTTGTTCTCGCACACGAACAGCACTGGCAGCCGCCACACCGCGGCCAGGTTGAGCGCCTCGTGGAACGCCCCGATGTTGGTCGCGCCGTCGCCGAAGAACGCCACCGCGACCTGGCCGGTGCCGCGCAGCATCGCCGACCAGGCGGCGCCGGCGGCCATCGGCAGGTGCGCGCCGACGATCGCGTACGAGCCGAGCATCCCGGCCGACGCCTTGGTCAGGTGCATCGAGCCGCCCTTGGCCCGGCACAGCCCGGTGGCCTTGCTCATCAGCTCGGCCAGGCACTCCTCCGGGGTGGCGCCGCGGGCCATCGCGTGGTGGTGGCCGCGGTAGGTGGCGAACACGTAGTCGTCGGCCCACAGCGCCGCGCTGGCCCCGACCGCGACCGCCTCGTGCCCGGCCGCCAGGTGCGTGGTGCCCTTGACCAGGCCGGTCATGAACAGGTCGTGCGCGGCCTGCTCGGTGCGCCGGATCACGGCCATCTGCCGGTACAGCCGCAGCAGCGCCGGCGCGTCCAGCACCGGCACCTCCGCCTCGACGGCCGTCATCGGGGCACCTGCAGCGCGCCGGCCGGCCCGGCACCGTCCACCGAAGACCTGCCGGCCGCGGTGTTCAGGTGGGACTGCGACTCGCGCAGGGTGTCCAGCTCGCCGCCGACGGTCCAGTACTTCCGGCCGGCCACCAGCAGCTCCTCGGCCGGGAACTTGGTGATGACCTCGCAGCCGTCCGCGGTGACCACCACCTCCTCCTCGATCCGGGCCGCCGACCAGCCGTCCGCGGCCGGCCAGTAGGTCTCCAGCGCGAACACCATCCCTTCCTCCAGGGTCTCGGGATGGTCCAGCGACACCAGCCGGCTGAAGATCGGTTTCTCCCAGATGGACAGTCCCACGCCGTGCCCGTACTGCAGCGCGAACGCCGCCTCCTCGCTGGGGAAGCCGAACTCCTCGGCCCGCGGCCAGAGCGAGACGATGTCGGCGGTGGTCGCGCCCGGCTTCACGGTGGCGATGGCGCTGTCCATGTACTCCCGGCACCGGACGTAGGCGTCCCGCTGCGCCGGCGACGCGCTGCCCACCGCGAACGTGCGGTAGTAGCAGGTCCGGTAGCCCAGGTGGCTGTGCAGGATGTCGAAGAACGCCGGGTCGCCGGGGCGGATCAACCGGTCACTGTAGACGTGCGGGTGCGGCGAGCAGCGCTCGCCGGAGATCGCGTTGACCCCTTCCACGTACTCGCTGCCCAGGTCGTAGAGCACCTTGCTGACCAGCCCGACGCACTCGTTCTCGCGCACCCCGGGGCGGAGGAAGCCGTACAGCTCCTGGTACGCCGCGTCCACCATCGCGCAGGCCTGGGAGAGCAGGGTGATCTCGTCCGCGGTCTTGGTCCGGCGCGCCTCCAGGAAGACCTGCTGCCCGTCCACCACCTCAAGGCCGGCCGCCTGCAGCGCGGTCAGCACCGGCATCTCCACGATGTCCACCCCGACCGGCTCGCCGGCCAGCCCGTGCTCGGCCAGTTCGGCCGCGACCTTCCGGGCCACCTCGGCGGCGATGCCGGCGTCCGGGTGGAACGCGCCACGCAGCGTGGAGATGCCGGCGCGGGCCCGCTGGGTGCCGTCCAGCCACGGGTTGTACAGCTGGTGGTGCCGGGCGGCCGAGCCGAAATCCCAGACCACCGGGTCGCCACCGCGGGGCAGCAGGGCGAACCGGATCAGCTTGTCCATCGCCCAGGTGCCGATGTGAGTGGCCGTCATGTACCGGATGTTGCCGAAGTCGAAGCTGAGCAGGGCGCCCAGCGACGACCGCTGCAGGGCCGCGTCGAGCCGGGCCATCCGGTCCCGGCGCAGCCGGTCGAGGTCGACCCGCTCTTCCCAGTCGACGGCGTTCGGACCAAACGTGCGAATGGCCATCGCCGGCGTCCTTCCGACGGCGAACTCGCTCCGGGGACACGGGAGCGTGTGCGCTGGCACTTTACGAACTTCCCGGCGGGGGCGTCAAGCAGCGCTGAACGCGTTCACCAGCCCTGTACAGTGCACCGCGAGGGGGTGGACGTTGCCGGAGACCGCCCCGGCCGTGTCCACGGTCGGCGAACGACTTCGCGAGGCCCGCCAGGAGCGCGGCGTCGGCCTGCGCGCCCTGGCTCGGGACGTCGGGGTCTCGGCGAGCCTGATCTCCCAGATCGAGACCGGCAAGAGCCAGCCGTCGGTGAGCACGCTGTACGCGATCACCTCGGCGCTGGGCATCTCCGTGGAGTACGTCTTCGAGGCGCGCGGGGCGGAGCCGGCCGCCGACCCGGCGGACCGGGCCGCCGCCGACCCGTCACCGCCCGCGTCGCTGCTGGACGTGCTCGGCTCGGCCCGGGGGCGCCGGGTCGGTCCGCTGGTCCGGCCGGGCGACCGCCAGGTGCTGGCCCTCGACTCCGGCGTCACCTGGGAACGGCTCGGTCACCTGCCCGACACGCACGTCGACTTCCTGCTCATCACGTACGAGCCGGGCGGCTCGTCGTCCAGCTCGGGCCTGCCGATGCGGCACTCCGGCTCGGAGTACGGCTACGTGCTGTCCGGCGAGCTGGTGCTGACCCTCGGCTTCGACGAGCACCGGCTGCGCCCTGGCGACTCGGTCTGCTTCTCCTCGACCCGGCCGCACCGCTACCGCAACGAGGGCAGCGCGCCCGCGGTCGGCGTCTGGTTCGTGGTCGAGCCGAGCTGAGGCAAGGGCCACGGGACAGGCCCTGCCCGGTGATAGCTTTCGCCGGTGAAGTTCCGGGTGGAGCGGGATGTCCTGGCCGACGCGCTGGCCTGGACCGGGCGCAGCCTGCCGGCCCGCCCACCGGTCCCGGTGCTGGCCGGGATGCTGCTCGAGGTGGCCGACCGGCTGACCGTGTCCAGCTTCGACTACGAGGTCTCCGCCCAGGTGTCGGTCGACATCGAGGTGGGCGAGCCGGGCCGGGTGCTCGTTCCGGGCCGGTTGCTCGCCGAGATCGCCCGCAGCCTGCCGGCCGCGCCGGTCGAGGTCAGCACCGACCCCGGCCGGATGGCGGTGGTGTGCGCCGGCAGCCGGTTCACGTTGCAGACGCTTCCGGTGGAGGACTACCCGAGCCTGCCGCGGATGCCGGAGCTGGCCGGGACGGTCGGCAGCGAGCCGCTCGCCGAGGCGGTCGGCCAGGTGGTGCTGGCCGCGTCCCGGGACGAGACGCTGCCGATGCTCACCGGGGTGCGGGTGGAGATCGAGGCCGCCGAGCTGACGCTGGCCTGCACCGACCGGTACCGGATCGCGGTACGCCGGCTGGGCTGGACGCCGGCCCGGCCCGACCTCAGCGCGGCCGCGCTGATCCCGGCCAGGACGTTGGCCGGGGTGGCCAGGGCGCTACCGGCGAGCGCCGAGGTGTCGGTCGCGCTGGCCGGCGACGGCGGCGCCGGCCGGGGGATGATCGGCTTCGACTGCCGCGGCCGGCGCACCACCACCAGCCTGCTGGACGGGCAGTTCGTGCCCTGGCGGTCCCGCTTCCCGACCGAGTTTGGCTACCGGGCCGACCTGCCGGTCGGGCCGTTCGCCGAGGCGGTCAAGCGGGTCGGGCTGGTGGCAGAGCGGAACACCCCGGTGCGGCTGTCGTTCGGCCCGGGTCGGCTGGTCCTGGAGGCCGCCAGCGGCGAGGAGGCGCAGGCGGTGGAGACGCTGGACGCCGCCTTCGACGGCGGCGCGGACGTGCCGATCGCGTTCAACCCGCAGTTCCTGCTGGACGGGCTGACCGCGATCGACGCCGAGCGGGCCCGGCTGGAGTTCAGCACCCCGACCAGGCCCGCCCTGCTCACCGCGACGCCCCCCGCATCCACCGCGGACTCGGGGTCCACAGTGGACCCATCCACTTCGGACTCGGGGGGCGCCGCCGACTTCCGTTACCTGCTCATGCCGGTCCGGGTCTAGGCGGTGGCCGCCGCCAGCTCCGCCTCCGCCTCCTGGACCGACGGGATGTCGTCCTTCCCGGCGTTGATGAAGACGACGACCACCGCGAGCGCGGCGGCCAGCATCACCGCGCCCCAGAAGAACGCCACGTGGTAGCCGTGCACGAACGCGTCCGGCTGCAGCCGGGCGACGTCGGCAGGGCTGGTCACCCGCGCGGCCAGGTACCCGGTCACCGCCGAGGCGTACAGCGTGTTCAGCAGCGCGGTGCCCAGCGAGCCGCCGATCTGCTGGGTGGTGTTCAGCAGGGCGCTGGCCACGCCCGCGTCGTGTCTGCTCACGCCGATCAGCGCGGTGCTGGAGGCGGGGATGAACACGGCCGCGAGACCGACGCTCATCACGATCTCGGCCGGCAGCACGTGCGTCGTGTAGCTGCTGGTCGGGGTGATCTGCACCAGGTACAGCATGGCGAGCGTCGCCGCGGTCAGGCCGCCCACCATCAGCGGCTTGGGCCCGATCCGCGGCAGGACCTGCGAGATCACCCCGGCGGTCAGGATGATGCCGGCGCTGAACGGGAGGAAGGCGAAGCCGGCCCGCAGCGGGCTGTACCCCAGCACGGCCTGGAAGTAGAACGTGAGGAACAGGAACATCGCGAACAGGCCGGAGGCGACCAACAGGAAGGCCAGGTACGCGCCTCCGCGGTTGCGGTCCAGCGCGATCCGCAGCGGCAACAGCGGGTTAGCCGTCCGAGCCTCCCACGCCACGAACCCGACCAGCAGCGCGATCGCGAACGCCAGGATGCTCAGCGTGCTGCCGGCGCCCCAGCCGACGTCCGGCTTCGCGGCTTCGGTGAACCCGTAGACGAGGGCCACCAGCCCGCCGGTGGCCAGCACCGCGCCCAGGATGTCGTAGCGGGTGTTCCCCTGCGCCTTGCTCTCCCGGACCACCGGCACCGCGGCCAGCGCGGTGAGCACCGCGATCGGCACGTTGACGCCCAGGCACCAGCGCCAGGAGGCGTACTCGGTCAGCACGCCGCCGAGGATCAGCCCGATCGCCGCGCCGCCGCCGGCGATCGCGCCGAACACGCCGAACGCCCGGGCCCGGTCCTTCGGAGTGGTGAAGGTCACGGTGATCAGGGACAGTGCCGAGGGGGCCAGCAGCGCGCCGAACCCGCCCTGCAGGGCGCGGGCGGCGAACAGCAGGCCAGCCGTGGAGGCCAGCCCACCCAGCGCGGATGCCCCGGCGAAGCCGAGCAGGCCGATGATGAAGGTGCGCTTGCGGCCCACGAAGTCGGCGATCCGCCCGCCGAGCAGCAGGAGCCCGCCGAACGCGAGCGTGTAGGCAGTGATCATCCACTGCCGGTCGGCGTCCGAGATGCCGAGGTCACGCTGCGCCGACGGCAGCGCGATGTTCACGATCGTGGCGTCCAGGACGACCATGAGCTGCGCGATGCCGATGACGCACAGCGCGAGCCATCGCTTGGGATCGGCCTCGGGTGCGTCCACGGCACCGGGCAGACCGACGGCGTCGCCGGAGGTGGTGGGACTCGTCACTGCTTCTCCTGTCGTGGTTGCGGCTGGCGACTTCTCGCCAGTAGTGGGACGAGCACGTCGTCGGTGATGTGACCGAGGAACTCGTCGTCGACCGGGTCACCGGCGACGAGCACCCGGAAGAACATGAGGGCGGGGGCGGTCTCGTGGAAGACACCGGGATCGGCATCCGGCGGCAGCTCGCCGCGGGCCACGGCGCGCTCGACCAGGGTGCGGGCCACGTACCTCTTCTGTTCGATCACATTTGCCCGCACGCAGCGGGCCAGGTCCGGGGTGGACCGCATGGCCCGCAGCACGCCGGCCATCAGGTCGGCGTCCTCGCTGCCGATGCCCTCCGCGAAAGCGCGCAGGGTGGCGATGATGTCGCCGCGGAGGCTGCCGGTGTCCGGCAGCTCCATCGGGTGCCCGGCCGCGGCCCGGCATTGGACCGCGTCCAGCACCAGCTCGTACTTGCCCGGCCACCGCCGGTAGATGGTGGCCTTGCTGGCGTGCGCCCGGGCCGCGACCGCGTCCATGCTCATCCGGTCGTAGCCGACCTCGGCCAGCAGCTCGAGCGCGGCGTCCCGGATGGCCGCCTCCCGCCCGCGCCCCCGGTGCGGGTGCTCGTGCGGGTGCTCGTGCGCCTGGTCCATCGGGTGCTCGGGCTCGCCCGGAGACGCCCCGAGCGTCTCCGCTGCTAGCTCGTCGACCATGAGTCCACCCGAAGTGCCGATGTGAACGAAACGGTTTCGTACACCTCCGACACTAGCAGCGCCGGGCAACTGGTTATTCCGCGTTCGGCGAGTTGGCTCGATCCGATCACTGGCCGTAGCGTGTCGCGGTGACGACGACCCAGCTCCCCCACCCGGTCAACCCACTCGTCATCGAAACTGTTCCGGACGCCGACGGCCGAGTGCTGGGAATCTCGCCAGTCCGGCAACTGCTCGGGATCGGCTGACCCCTTCCGTTGCGGGCCGACCCGACGCACCCTGGAGGAGACACCTGGAATCGAGGAGGCGTTTGACGGTGCAGGCGATGGTGGGTGACCGACTGTTCGTGCACGGCCGCACGGTAGGCCAGCAGGACCGCCACGCAGAGATCATCGACGTGCGCGGCCCCAACGGTGCACCGCCCTACCTGGTTCGCTACGACGACGGCCACCAGGCCATCGTCTTTCCCGGCCCGGACGCCCTGGTCGAGCACGTCGGCCGGCCCGGTGCCGACTGACCGGCACAGCCCGCCGGTCGGCCACCCCGACCACTGCCGCGGAGGAGGACCGGGCGGTTAAGGTCGCTGCGGTGGACCGGACTGCGGTGGACCTGACGGGGGCGCCGCTCGACCCGGCTCTGCTGGACCGGGTGCTGCAGCCGCTGGACCGAGCCCGCACGCTGCCCGGCGAGGCATACGTGTCGCCGGCCGTGTTCGACTGGGAGCAGCGCAACCTGTTGCACGGGTCGTGGTGCTGCCTCGGTCGGGCGGCCGACCTCGCCGAGCCGGGCGACCAGCGGGCGGTCCGGGTCGGCAGCACCGGCATCCTGCTGGTCCGCGGCGACGACGGGACGCTGCGCGGCTTCTTCAACGCCTGCCGGCACCGTGGCCACGAGCTGGTCGAACCCGGCGGCGCGCGCAACGCCCGTGGCATCAAGTGCCCGTACCACTCCTGGGTCTACGGGCTGTCCGGCGACTGCCGGGCCACCCCGCGGTTCGCCGACCCGGCCGACCCGGCCCGGTCCGGCCCCGACCGCGGCGAGCTCGGGCTGGTGCCGGTCCGGGTCGCGGTGTGGCACGGCTGGGTGTTCGCGAACGTCTCCGCGGACGCCCCGCCGCTGGCCGAGCACGTCGGGAACCTGGCCGGTGTGGTGGCCGACTACCGGCCGGAGGACCTGGTGCCCGCCGCCAGCCGGGAGTACGAGATCGCCGCGAACTGGAAGATCGTGGTGGAGAACTACCTGGAGTGCTACCACTGCGCGAGCATCCATCCGGAGCTGTGCCGGGTCACCCCGCCGGAGTCCGACCGGCTCTACCCGCAAGCCCCCACCGGGGTCTGGGTCGGCGGGCCGATGGACCTGCGGGAGCACGCCGTGACCATGTCGCTGACCGGGGCCAGCCTCGGCGTCCCGATCGGTACCGTGCCGGAGGCCAGGCGGCGCGAGGTCGGCTACGCGGCGCTGCTGCCGAACCTGCTGGTCGGCCTGCATCCCGACTACGTGATGGCGCACCGCCTGGTCCCACTGGCGCCGGACCGCACCTGGATCGAGTGCGCCTGGTACTTCCCCGCCGAGGCGTTCGGCCGGCCCGGGTTCGACCCCGACTACGCGGCCGAGTTCTGGGACATCACCAACCGGGAGGACTGGCGGGCCTGCGAGTCGGTGCAGCGGAACGCGGCGTCCCCCGGCTTCCGGCAGGGCCCGTTCTCGCCCTGGGAGGCCGACGTGTGGCGGGAGATGACGATGATGGCCCGCGGCTACCGCACCGGCCGGCTCGCCCCGTTCCAGCCGCCGGCGACCGGCCCTAACCTAGCTAGCGGCTGACCCAGCGCCACCTCGATGAGGTCGTCGTCGTCGGTGCGGCCGGTGCCGAGGTGGCGGCCCACGCTGAACGGGTAGTTGTGGTCGTTCACCACCACCAGGTGCCGCGGGTCGAGCACCGAGCTCCCGCCTCGGGTTGATCTTGGTCTCCACGTTGAACCGGACCGTGCGGGCGTTCGCCGCCTTCACCGAGCGCGGCCGCCGCGGCGGCCAGCCTCGTCCGCCGTGCCAGCATGCCGTCTTCCCTCGGTCCGGTTCAGGCCGCCACGACACGAGGACGGTTCGCGCGCGGTAGGGAGACAGCACGGCGAACCGGACATGACGGCCGCCTGATTCCCGGGGGGTCGGTCAGGTCGGCCGCCGGCTGACCGAGACGGTCGGCCCGGCGGTCCCGGCGGCCAGCATCGCCTCGGTGGTCAGGTCGTAGGCGGCCGACCAGGCGGCGGCGACCGGCTCGGTCCACTGCTCGCCCAGCGCGTCGGCCAGCGCCGCCATCAGCGCGGCGCGGGCGCTCGCGTAGTGCCGCGGGCGAACCCCGTACGCCTGGTGCTGACGGCCGAGCGCGCCGGCCCTGACCAGGAACGCGTCGTGGTGCCGGATCGAGCGCATGACCTGCTCCAGTTCGGCGCGGAGCTTCGCCCGCTGGGCGGGCGGGTCGCCGGTGAACAGCGCGGCCGCCGAGGCGTCCGCGGCGAACAGCCGCCGGTAGAAGTCGGCCACCATGTCGTCGAAGACCGGCTGGATGGCCGTGAGCGAGCGCTCTACCAGCGCGACCTGCTCAGGGCTCATCCCGGCACCGTACCTGCCGGCGCGCCGCCGCGGGCCGGGAACGGACAGCCGCCTCTCGGACTGGCGAAACGGGCTCCCGGCGAGGTCGCCGCGGTCCTATCCTCGGCGGGCGGGGGGAAACACCCCCCGCATCCTCCGGACAGGCGCCGGCCGCGCTGCGGCCGTCGCGCTGCGTCCCCAGCCAGCGGAGGCCGTGACCGTGGTCGCGATGGCACAGGCTCCGACGCTGGCCTGGCCGTTCGTCGGTCGCGGCCTGGAGGTGGACCGGTTCGTCGATGCGCTGGCCGACCCCGGGGTGGACGTGTTCGCCGTGCTCGGCCCGCCCGGCGTGGGCAAGACCCGGCTGGCCACCGCCTGCGAGCAGGCCGCCGGCGCGCTCGGCGCGTCCACCGTTCGGGTGACCGGCCGGCACGGCACCGGCGTTCCGCTGGCCGCCATGGCGCACCTGCTGCCGCCCCGCCTCGACCTGCCCGACCCCGGGTCGGCCACCTCGGTCGACGCGCTGGCGCTGATGCACACCATCATCCGGCGGTTCGTCGGGCCGAGCGGCGGCCAGGACCGGAGGGCCGGCGCACCCCGCCGGGTCCTGCTCGTCGAGGACGCTGACCTGCTCGACCCGCTGTCCGCAACGCTGGTCGGCCACCTGGTGTCCACCGGTGCGGTGTTCCTGCTCGCCACCGTCCGGGGCAACGGTGAGTCGGCCGACGCGCTCGCGTCGCTGTGGCGCGGCGACCGCGCGGTGCGGGTCGAGCTCGGCAGCCTGGACCGGTCCCAGGTGGAGACGGTCCTGCACCTGGCTCTCGGCGGGCCGGTCGACGCACACACATCGGTCGCGTACTGGAGCTACTCGGCCGGCAACCCGCTCGGGCTGCGCGAGCTGGTCCTGGACGCGCTGGAGCGCGGCGTGCTGGTCGAGTCGGGCGGGGTGTGGCGGCTGACCGGCTCGCTGGTCGGCGGCGGCCGGACCGAGGCGCTGGCCGCGTCCCGGCTGCGCGGCCTGGACGAGCGCGAGCTGGAGCTGCTCGAGCTGCTGGCCGTCGCGCACGAGCTCGGGCTGGCCGACATGGAGGCCCGCTACCCGCCCGACATGCTGGAGCGGCTGGAGGAACGCGGCCTGGTCGCGGTGCGGTCGGACGGCCGGCGGCTGCGGCTGAGCGTCGCCCACCCGCTCTACGAGCAGGCGATCCGCGGTGGCCTGTCGGCGCTGCGGGCCAGGCGCCGGCGGCGCACGGTGATCGAGATCCTGGAGAGCCACGGCCTGCGCCGGCGGGAGGACCGGATCACCTCGGCGATGCTGCGGCTGGACAACAACGAGCCGGCGGACCCGGCCCTGCTGCTGCGGGCCGCCTGGCTGGCCGGCCACGCGCGCGACTACGCGCAGGCCGAGCGGCTGGCCCGAGCGGCGCACGCGGTCGCGCCGACCACCACCTCGGCCCGGCTGTGGGCGGAGGCGCTGCACGAGCTGGGGCGGTTCGGAGAGTCCCTCGCGGTGCTGGACGCGGTCGGCCCCGACGGCCCCGACGACCCCGGCGAGCGGCTGGCCCTCGGTCTGGCCAGGGCGAACACGCTGTACTGGGGGCTGGGCCGGCCGGACGAGGCGCTGGCCGTGCTGGCCCGGCTGGCCGCCGACCCCGAGCTGGCCGGCCAGCACCGCGAGGTGGAGGTGCAGAGGGCCACCCTGGCCGGCTACCTCGGCGAGATCGGGCTGGCCGGCGCCGTGCTCGCGGCGGTGGCCCGGGACCAGGACCCGGCCACCGTCGGGCTGGTCCGGCACACCATCGAGCTGCTCGCCGGGCAGGCCGAGGCGGCGCTGCGCACCGCCCAGGACGCGTACGCGGCGAGCGTCTCGGCGTCCGGCGGCGGGTCGCCGCACCCCGGCATCCACCTGGTCAACGTGGTGACCGCGCTGGTCGAGCTGGGCCGGTTCGAGGCGGCGGCCAGCCTGGTCGGCCCGCTGTACGACGAGGCGGCGGTCGAGCACCAGGACGCCGTCCAGCGGTGGGGGGCGGTGGCCCGCGGCCGGCTGGAGGTGCAGCGGTGGGCCGCGCTGGCCCGCGGCCACCTCGAGCTGGACCGCGGCCAGCTCCGGGCGGCGGAACGATGGTTCCGGGAGGCGGCCGAGCAGGGCAGCAGCCCGGTGCTGCCCCGGGCGCAGCGACTCGGGCTCGGCGGGGTGGCGATCGCGGCCGGGATGCGCTGGGACGCGGCTACCGCCGCGGCCGCGATCGAGCGGCTGGACGCGCTCCCCGGCGACCCGCGGGGCGCCTGGGACGTCAGCTACGAGCGGGGCCGCGCCTGGGCGGCGGCCTCCGGCGGCGACGTCGCGGCCGGGTGCGAGGTGCTGCTGGCCGCCGCCGACCGGGCCCGGCGCACCGGCCGGTTGCTGCTGGAGGTGCACGCCCGGCACGACTGGCTGCGGCTGGGCGGGACCGGCGACGGGCTGCTCCGGCTCGAGGAGCTGGCCACGCTGGTCGGGACCCCGTTCGCCCGGCTGGCCGGCGCGCATGCCCGTGCGGTCCGGCTGGCCGACCCGGCCGGGCTGGAAGAGGTGGCCGAGGACCTGGCCGCGACCGGCTACCTGCTGCACGCCGCCGAGGCTGCCGAGCAGGCGGCCACCCTGTTCCGTCGCCAGCAGCAGCGCCGCCGGGCGATCTCCGGCCACAACCGGTCCACGGTGCTGCGCGGCCGGTGCGAGGAGCCCCGCACCCCGTTGCTGGCCTCGGCCGTCGACGTGGAGCCGCTCAGCCGCCGGGAGCACGAGATCGCGCTGCTGGTGGCCGCGGGGGAGACGAACAAGGCGATCGGCGAGCGGCTGCACCTGTCGGTGCGCACGGTGGAGAACCACGTCCAGCGGGTGCTCGGCAAGCTCGGCTGCAGCCGGCGCTCCGAGGTCGCCGACGCCCTCGGCCTCGGCTAGCGCCCCGGGCGAGCTCGCGCTCGCCCGGGGCGCTGTGGGACGCGGGGCTCAGCCGGCGGCCGCCGGGGGGGCGGCCGGTCCGCCGGTCGTCGGCGCGACCGCGTCCGCGTCCTCGGATGGCATCAGGATCCAGAGCACCGGATAGATCAGGATCTGGCTGCCCGGGATGATCATCAGTAGCAGCAGGAACAGCAGTCGCGCCGGCCACGGGTCGATGCCGAAGCGCCGGCCCAGCCCGGCGCAGACGCCGCCGAGGACGCGGCCCTCCCGCGGGCGGACCAGGCCCTCCCGGCGGAAGGTGCTGTGGATCTCGTTCATGATCTGTTCGGTTCCCTTTCCTGGACGGTGATGTCGACACGTCCAGGGTGCAGCGCGGCGGCTCGGTCCGCATCAGGGGCCGACCCTGAACTCACCCTGAGCCCGAACCCCGAGCCCCGAGCCCCGAGCCTCAGTCCAGCTAGCGGAACGACGCCACCGTGGACTTGACCGCGGCCGGGTCCCGGGTGGCCGCGGTCACCGCGCCCTCCGCTTCTCCAGCCCGGATGTCGCGCACCCCTGCAGCACCGACACCGCCTGGGTCGCCGGGAGCTGGCCCGCCGCAACGGTAGCCATGCACCGAACCTACCCCGACCCGCGCCACCCTCAGCGGCTCGCGTCACCGCCCGGTCAGCGTGGCCGCCGGCCGGCCGCGCAGCGACGCGTCCAGCACCTGCACCGTGTGCGCCAGGCCGATCCGGCCGCCGCCCGTGCGCAGCGACCGGGCCACCTGCAGCAGGCAGCCCGGGTTGGCGGTCACCAGCAGCTCGGCGCCGGTGGCCAGGATGTTCTGCGTCTTGCGGTCGCCGAGGTCGCGGGCCGCCTCGGGCTGCAGCAGGTTGTACACGCCGGCCGAGCCGCAGCAGATCTCCGGCTCGGCGACCTCGGTCAGCCGCAGCCCGGGGATCGCGGCCAGCAGCTCCCGCGGCTGGCTGCGGATCCGCTGGGCGTGCTGGAGGTGGCAGGCGTCGTGGTAGGCGACGGTCACCGGCAGCGGGTGCCGGGGGGCGACCGGGCCGAGCTCGACGAGCAGCTCCGCGACGTCCCGGACCCGGCCGGCGAACGCCGCCGCCCGCTCGGCGTACGCCGGGTCGTCGGCGAGCAGGTCGGCGTACTCCTTCATGGCCGACCCGCAGCCGGCCGCGTTCACCACCACGGCCTGCACCGCGGCCCGGTCGAACTCGTCCACCAGCCGCCGGGCGAACGCCTGCGCCTCGGCATCCCGCCCGCTGTGCAGGCTCAGCGCCCCGCAGCAGCCCTGCCGGCGCGGGATGACCACGTCGCAGCCCTCCATCGCGAGCACCCGGGCGGTGGCGGCGTTCACCTCCGGGAAGAACTCCCGCTGCACGCAGCCGGTGAGCATGCCGACCACCGCCCGGCGCGCTCCGCGGGCCGGCACCCGGTCCGGCAGCCCCGGCCGACCGCGGACCGCCGGGGCGATCTCCTCCATCGCGGCCAGGGTGGGCGAGATGCGGTCCAGCAGCCCGCTGCGGCGCACCAGCCGGCTCAGCCCGGTGCGCTGGTGCACGGCGAGCGGGCCGCGCAGCAGCCGCAGCCGGCGGGGGTACGGGAAGACAGCGAAGATCGCGGCGCGCAGCAGCCGCTCGACGGCAGGCCGGCGGTGCCGGCGCTCGACCTGGGCCCGGGTGGCCTCGATCAGCCGGTCGTACTGCACCCCGGACGGGCACGCGGTCACGCACGCCATGCAGCCGAGGCAGGCGTCGAAGTGCTGCACCATGGACGGACTCATCGGCTCGCCGCCGAGGCCCTCCTGCATCAGGTAGATCCGGCCGCGGGGGGAGTCCATCTCCTCGCCCCAGAGCAGGTACGTCGGGCAGGTCGGCAGGCAGAAGCCGCAGTGCACGCAGTCCTCGACCAGGTCCAGCCGCGGCGGCCGGTGCTCGTCGAACGCCGGCTCGCCGATCGGGGTGGCGACCTGGACCGGCCCGCGCTCCCCGCTGGCCCCCCGGGTGGCCTGGACGGGCGAGCCGGTGTCCCCTGTGGACATCAGATGCCTCCGACGAAGCGGCCGGGAGCGAGCCGGCTCCCGGGGTCGAACTCCTGCTTGACCCGGCGCATCAGATCCAGCCCGGACACCGGCCCCCACATGTCCACCGCGGCCCGCACCGGGGCCGGCGCGTCCAGCACGACGACGCTGCCGGACCAGGACGGCGCGGACCGGCGAAGCCCGCCGACCAGCTGCCGGACCGCGCCCGGGTCGGCGGCCGCCGGGCCGCCCGGCACCCCGGCGTAGAGCACGCCGACCCCGGCCGAGCCGCGCACCGCCACCGGGAGGCCGGCCTCCGCGGATCCCGCGGCGACCGCTTCCAGCAGCAGCCGCAGCCCGCCGATCGCGGTGCTCAGCTTGACCAGCACGTCTCCCGGCCCGGCCGGGTGGCGGCCCCAGGCCTCCGGCGGATCGGGGCGGGCGGTCGCGCCGGCGCCGAGCAGCTCCACGGTCTGCCGGGTCCGGCCGGCCACCCCGGTACCAGTGCCCTCCAGCAGCACGGTGACCGTCGCCGGGGTCGAGTCCCCGGCCGGCCGGTCGACCTCCACAGCGGTGGGCACCACCGGCCCGCGCAGCACCCGCTGCACCGCCGCATGCGTGCCGGCCGGGTCGCCCGCGGCCAAGCTGACGAACGCGCGCGCGACCGGCACCGGGTGCAGCCGGAACGCCGCCCTGGTGAGCACGCCGAGCGTGCCGTACGAGCCGCAGACCAGCTTGCCCAGGTCGTAGCCGGCCACGTTCTTGACCACCTTGCCGCCGGACCGGGCCACCACGCCGTCCGCCCGCACCAGCGTCGCGCCGATCACCAGGTCGCGCACCGCGCCGTACAGCAGCCGGGACGGCCCGCTGGCCGCCGTGGCGACGGTGCCGCCGACGGTCGCGCCCGGCACCGTCTCGTCCACCGCCAGCCGCTGGCCCGCGGCGCCGAGCCGCTCGGCCAGGGCGGCCAGGGCCACCCCGGCCTCGACCACGGCGACCAGGTCTCCGGCGGCGTGCTCGACCACCCGGTCCAGCCGGCCGGTCCGCAGCACCAGGTCCACCGCCCGCGGAGCCACGCCCCAGTCCAGTTTGGACCCGCTGCCGGTGGCCACCACCCGCAGCTCGTGCTCGGCGGCCACCCGCAGCACCTCGGCGACCTCGTCGGTCGATCCGGGCCAGGCCACCCAGGACGCGGCCACCCCGGCGACCCGGACGGCGTCGCCGGCCCGCTCGGCGTGCCCGTCGGTCGCCTTGGCCAGAGCGTCCAGAACGGACACCGGCGGCGACACTAGAACGCCTCCGCCAGGCCCGCCTCCTGCAGCGGGTGCACCCCGCGACGGCGGCCCGGCACCTCGCCGCACAGCCGCGGGGTGGGGAAGATCTTGCCGGGGTTGGATATCCCGGCAGGGTCGAACGCGCACCGCACCATCTGCATGGTGTCCAGATCGGACTCGGTGAACATCCGCGGCATGTGCTTGACCTTGTCCGCGCCGACGCCGTGCTCGCCGGTGATCGAGCCGCCGTGCTCGATGCACAGGTCGAGGATCGCCCCGGACACCTCCTCGGCCCGCTCCGCCTCGCCCGGGACGTCCTCGTCGAAGAGCACCAGCGGGTGCAGGTTGCCGTCGCCGGCGTGGAACACGTTGGCCACCCGTACCCCGCTGTCCGCGGACAGCTCCGAGATGCTGCGCAACACCTGCGGCAGCGCGGTCCGCGGGATCACCCCGTCCTGCACGATGTAGTCCGGGCTGATCCGGCCCACCGCCGCGAACGCCGACTTGCGCCCCTTCCAGAACAGCGCCCGTTCCGCGTCGTCGGCGGCCACCCGGATCTCGAACGCGCCGGTCTCCCGGCAGTGCCGCTCGACGTCCGCGAACTGCTGGTCCACCTCGGCAGCCGGCCCGTCCAGCTCGACGATGAGCACCGCGCCGGCGCCGTCCGGGTACCCGCAGTGCACCGCGGCCTCGGCCGCCTCGATGGACAGCGCGTCCATCATCTCGATCGCGGCCGGGACCACCCCGGCGCCGATGATCGCGGACACCGCGGCGCCGGCGTCGTCGGTGCCCGGGAAGCCGGCCAGCAGGGTCCGCACCGCCTCCGGCGCGCGCATCAGCCGGACCGTCACGGTGGTCGCCACCCCGAGGGTGCCCTCCGAGCCGACCACGACGCCGAGCAGGTCGTAGCCGGGCGGATCCGGCGCCTTGCCGCCAAGCTCGACAACCTCGCCGTCCGGGGTGACCAGCTCGACGCCGAGCACGTGGTTGGTGGTGAAGCCGTACTTCAGGCAGTGCGCGCCGCCGGAGTTCTCCGCCACGTTGCCGCCGATCGAGCACACCTGCTGGCTGGACGGGTCCGGCGCGTAGTAGTAGCCATGCGGCTTGGCCGCCGCGGTCACCTGCAGGTTGATCACCCCCGGCTGGACCACCGCGCGCTGGCTCTCGACGTCCACCTCCAGGATCCGCCGCATCCGGGCGGTGACCAGCAGCACCCCGTCCGCGTGCGGCAGCGCGCCGCCGGACAGCCCGGTGCCCGAGCCGCGGGCCACGAACGGGACACCGGCCTCGGCGCAGGCCCGCACCACCGCCGCCACCTGATCGGTCGTCTCCGGCAGCACGACCAGGCCCGGGGTGACCTTGTAGTGCGCCAGCCCGTCGCACTCGTAGGTGCGCAGCTGCTGCCGGTCGGTGATCACGCCCTTGTCGCCGAGCACGGGACGCAACCGCGCGGCGAGGGTGTCCAGTCCCATCGCGACACTCCTAAGGGAAGCGGGCGTACGCGGGCAGGGTGAGGAACTCGACGAACTCGTCGGCGAGCGCCACCTCGGTGAACAGCGCCCGCGCGTCGTCCCAGCGGCCGCGACCGTAGGTCTCCTCCCCGACCGCGGCCCGGATCTTGTCCAGCTCCTCGTCGACCACCCGCTCCACCAGGTCCCGGGTCACCGGCAGCCCGCCGGCCAGCTCGACCCCGTTGTGCAGCCACTGCCACACCTGGGAGCGGGCGATCTCGGCGGTCGCCGCGTCCTCCATCAGGTTGAAGATGGCCACCGCTCCGGTGCCGCGCAGCCAGGACTCGATGTACTGCAGCCCGACGCTGACGTCGTTGCGCAGCCCGTCCTCGGTCATCTCGCCCGGGGTGCTGCCGACGTCGAGCAGCTGCCCGGCGCTGACCCGCACCTCCTCCCGGGTCTTCTCGATCTGATGTGGACGGTCCACGAGCACGGCGTCGAAGACATCCCGGCAGACCGGGACCAGGTCCGGGTGAGCCACCCAGGAGCCGTCGAACCCGGCCATCACCTCGCGGACCTTGTCCTCCCGCACCTTCGCCAGCGCCCGCTCGTTCACCTCCGGGTCGCGGCGGCTCGGGATGAACGCGGCCATTCCGCCGATCGCGTGCGCGCCGCGCCGGTGGCAGGTGCGGACCAGCAACTCGGTGTACGCCCGCATGAACGGCGCCGCCATGGTGACCGCGTTCCGGTCCGGCAGCAGGAACTCGCGTCCCCGGGTGCGGAACTTCTTGATGATGCTGAACAGGTAGTCCCAGCGGCCGGCGTTCAGCCCGGCGGAGTGCTCCCGCAGCCGGTAGAGGATCTCCTCCATCTCGAACGCGGCCGGCACCGTCTCGATCAGGACGGTCGCCCGGATCGTGCCGCGGGGCAGGCCGACCTGCTCCTGGGCGGCCACGAACACGTCGTTCCACAGCTGGGCCTCGTGCTGGCTCTCCAGCTTCGCCAGGTAGTAGTACGGCCCGCGGCCGGCCGAGAGCAATGGCCGGGCGCAGTGGAACAGGTAGAGCCCGAAGTCGAACAGGCTGCCGGACATCGGCTCGCCGTCGACCAGGACGTGCTTCTCCGGCAGGTGCCAGCCGCGCGGGCGTACCACGATGGTGGCGACCTCGTCGGCCAGCGCGTACCGCTTGCCGTCCGCGGAGGTGAAGTCGATCCGCCGGCCGATGGCGTCGGCCAGGTTGAGCTGGCCGGTCACCATGTTCTCCCAGAGCGGGGTGTTCGCGTCCTCGAAGTCGGCCAGCCAGACCTTCGCGCCGGAGTTCAGCGCGTTCACCGTCATCTTCTGGTCGGTCGGGCCGGTGATCTCCACCCGGCGGTCGGCCAGCCCCGGCGCCGGCTCGGCCACCCGCCAGCCCGGGTCGTCCCGGATGTCCCTGCTCTCGTCCAGGAAGTCGAGGGTGCCGCCGGCGGCCAGCTCGGCGTACCGCTTGTCCCTCGCCTCCAGCAGCGCCCGCCGCCGGCCGTCGAACGTGCGGTGCAGCGACGCGAGCAGCTGCACCGCCTCCGGCGTGAGCACCTCCTCGTAGCGGTCGCCCATCGGGCCGGTGATCTGCACGCCGCTCACCATGCTCTGACGCTAGGCGCCCGTCCGGCTGCCGGCAATGTCAGCGAGCCGGACGGGCTCGACTGCATTGGCCACGGCCCGGCCATAACCACGCGCGCTCGATATCGATAGTCGGGTCCGCCGCCGGCGCTCGCCTCGACCGGCTGGCAGCGGGCTGAGCTCGCCGGCGCCCGGCAGAATGGCCGTGTGGCGGCGCCGGACCGGGACGAGGTCGACCAGCACTTCCTGGACGCGGTACGGGCGCTGCCGGCCGCGGCGTCGGCGACCGACCCGGGGCTGCCGGTCCGGGACGGCACCCGGCTGACCGGGCGGGCCGCGCTGGACCTGTTCGACGCGCAGCTGACCAGCCGGCACCTGGATCTGGCCGCCCGGTGGCTGCAGGGGCGCGGAGCCGGCTTCTACACGATCGCGTCCGCCGGCCACGAGGGGGACGCGGCGGTGGCCGGCGCGCTGCGGCCCACCGACCCGGCGCTGCTGCACTACCGCTCCGGCGCGTTCTACCTGGCCAGGGCGCGGCAGGCGGGCGACGCCGACCCGGTGCGGGACGTGCTGCTCGGCGTGGTCGCCGCGGCGGACGAGCCGCTGGCCGGCGGCCGGCACAAGGTATTCGGCAGCCGCCCGCTGGCGGTCATCCCGCAGACCTCCACGATCGGCAGCCACCTGCCCCGTGCGGTCGGCCTGGCGTTCTCCCTCGACCGGGCCGGCAAGCTCGGCGTCCGGTCCGGCTGGCCGGTGGACGCGGTGGTGGTGTGCGGGTTCGGCGACGCGTCGGTCAACCACTCCACCGCCGCGGGGGCGCTGAACGCGGCCGGCTGGTGCGCCTGGCAGGGCCTGCCGCTGCCGCTGCTGCTGGTGTGCGAGGACAACGGGTGGGGGATCAGCGTGCGTACCCCGCCCGGGTGGACCGAGGCCGCGCTGCGCAGCCGGCCGGGCATCCGGTACTTCCGGGCCGACGGAGCCGACCTGGTCGAGGCGTTCGACGCCGCCGAGCAGGCGGCCGGCTGGGTGCGCGGCCGGCGCCGGCCGGCGGTGCTGCACCTGCGCACGGTGAGACTCCTCGGGCACGCCGGCTCGGACGTGGAGAGCGCCTACCGAGGCCGCGCCGAGATCGCCGCGGACCTGGGCCGGGACCCGCTGGTCGGCGCCGCCCGGCTGCTGGTCGCCGCCGGCCTGCTCACCCCGGACCAGGTGGTCGCCCGGTACGAGGCGGTCCGGGCCAGGGTGCTGGACACCGCCCGGGCGGTGTCCGGCCGGCCGCGGCTGCTGACCGCCGCCCGGGTGATGCAGCCGATCGCCCCGGACAGCCCCGCCGAGGTGGCCATCGCGGCCAGCCACCCACCGTCCGGAGCGGACCGGGACCGGCTGTTCGGCGGCCGGCCGCCGGAGCGGGAGGGCGGGCTCACCCTCGCCCAGGCGATCAACCGGACCCTGCTGGACGCCGCGCTGCAGCACCCCGGCCTGCTGGTGTTCGGCGAGGACGTGGCCGGCAAGGGCGGCGTGTACGGGGTCACCCGGGGCCTGTCCGCCCGGCTCGGCCCAGCCCGGGTCTTCGACACGCTGCTGGACGAGCAGGCCATCCTCGGTCTCGGCCTCGGGGCCGGCCTGGCCGGACTGCTGCCGGTGCCGGAGATCCAGTACCTGGCGTTCCTGCACAGCGCCGAGGACCAGCTCCGCGGCGAGGCGGCCACCCTGCAGTTCTTCTCCCAGGGCCAGTTCCGCAACCCGATCGTGGTACGGGTCGCCGGCTACGGCTACCAGAAGGGGTTCGGCGGGCACTTCCACAACGACGACGCGGTCGGCGTGCTGCGCGACATCCCGGGCCTGGTGGTGGCCTCACCGGCCCGACCGGACGACGCGGCGGCCATGCTGCGCACCTGCCTCGCGGCGGCAACTGTGGACGGTCGGGTGTGCGTGTTCCTGGAGCCGATCGCGCTCTACCACACCCGGGACCTGCACGCCGACGGGGACGGCGGCTGGCTGGCCGGCTACCCGCCGCCGACCGCGTGGGCGGCCGGGCACGTGCCGATCGGCAGCGGGCGCAGCTACGGGGACGGCGCCGACCTGACCATCGTGACGTTCGGCAACGGGGTGCGGATGAGCCTGCGGGTGGCCCGCCGGCTGGCCGCGGCCGGCGTCCAGTGCCGGGTGCTCGACCTGCGCTGGCTGGCTCCGCTGCCGCGCGAGGACCTGCTCCGGGCCGGGAACGCCACCGGCCGGGTGCTCGTGGTCGACGAGACGCGGCGTACCGGCGGCGTCTCGGAGGGCGTGCTGGCGGCGCTGCTCGACGCCGGGTACGCCGGGTCCGTCCGCCGGGTGGCGAGCGAGGACAGCTTCGTCCCGCTGGGCGACGCCGCCGCGACCGTCCTGGTCAGCGAGACCGCCATCGAGGCGGCCGCGCTCGACCTGGCCTTCACCCCCTGAACGGGGATGCCCCTCGGACCCCCGTTCGGGCGGCGCGGGGTGGATGGAGGGATGTCACCGTAGGCCGACCCCACGCAGCAGGCCGCCACCCCGACCCACCGCGTCGGGGTGGCGGCGTCTGCAGGGTCGGCGGTCAGATGTCGTCGGCGGGGACCGTCGCCGGTGCGGTCACCACCCTGGGTCGGCCGAGGAAGCCGCCGATCAGCGCGACGACGCCGCCGGCCAGCGCCACCCAGGCGCCGATCTGGACCCGGTCCCACTCGGTGCTCAGCGAGGACGTGATCCGGTAGCCCTGGATCGCGAACAGGACGAAGGCCACCACGCCGAGCGCGCCGGCCAGCCGGGTCAGCCAGCCGGTGGAGCCGGCCAGCCCGATCACGGCGATCACCCCGAGCGCGATGCTGACCGCGCCGATGCTCCGGACGAACTGGTCGGTGGTCGCGAACGTGGTCTGGTAGAGCGCCTTGTCGGTGAGGTCGGTGCCGAGCACGGCGTCCCACCACTTCAGCAGCCCGCCGACGATCAGCCCTCCGGCGCCCACCAGCGTGAACAGGATCCGGCCGGCCAGCCCGGCGGCGGATCGGGTGGGTGTCCCGGTGTACTGCGCCACCATCGATATCACCTCCATCCCGGCAGCTACGGTCGGTGCGACGGCCCGGCCGTAGCACCCGGGTTCCACCAGGCTCGCTACCCGCCTTCGGGGGTCTGCAACCCTCCGGTTAGGCCGTTCTGGGCGGAATCACACCATCATGACCCGCAGCGACGCCCGCATCGTGGCCATCTGGGCCAGCCCGGCCAGGTCGGGGAAGAGGGTGTAGCTGTTGATCCCCATGGCGTCCAGGTCGGCCAGCGCGTGCTCGGCGTCGGTGGCCGGCAGCACGCACTGGGTCAGCGCCACCTCGGTGGCGAACCGCTCGACGTAGTCCTCCAGCCCGGCGAACGGCGCCCGGCACAGGGTGAACTTCCCGCCCTGGCTGCGCAGCCGGATGTTCTGGAACGACGGCGCGCTGACGATCTCCACCCCGTACTCCCGGCACCACACCGGGTTCTGCAGGTGCAGCGCCCAGACCGCGACCTGGTCGTACCCGGGGGACGGCCGGAGCAGGTGGTCGTGGAAGGCGAAGAACGCGGCCACGTACGGGCTGGTCGACCAGTCCAGCAGCCGGGTCGGCAGGCCGTGGTGGCGGCCCAGCGCCCACAGCTTGCGATCCTCGTCCAGCTCCGAGCCCGGCACCCCCAGGTCGGCGCAGCCCTGCCGGAACTCGGCGATCAGCTCGTCCCACAGCGCCAGCCGGCGGTCCAGCGGAAGCTGCGCGTAGCGCCGGTCGAACGACGAGGACAGCGTCCAGTTCGCGTCGCCGGAGCCGCGGAACAGGTAGCGGTCCGGCCGGAACCGGTCGGACTCGAACAGCTCGGGGAAAAGATCCCGCTTGTACTCCGCCCACCCGCCGTACCGGATTACCCGGACCTGCCGCACGGCCGCGTCCACCGGCCCTACTGGGCCCACGCGGGCGGGGTGGTCCGCTGGGCGCTGCTCAGCCCGACGCTGCGGGCCAGGCACGGGTGGATGACGTAGCGGTCGACGTCCGCCGGCAGGTGGAACTCGTCGACGTCGCCGAGCGAGTAGAACCGCGACTGGCCGCGCCCGTCCAGGTAGCCGAGCAGCCCGTTCTGCCAGAGCACCGAGGCGAGGTCGGTGGCGCTTTCGAAATGCGGGTTGGCGATCTCCCGCAGCCCGTCCAGATCGGACCGGGGGAACTGGTCCATGCCGATCAGCCGGATGAAGGAGCGCATCTCGTCCACGATTCCCCGGATGTAGGTCTGGGTGCTCGTGTAGACCTCGGAGTAGCTGTGCAGGGCGGCCCCCTTCGGCATCATGTCGCTGGACACCTGGTTCGCGCACTGGGCCAGCTGGGAGTCACCGAACCTCTTGGCGCAGCGGGCCACCACCTCCCGGAAAGTGACCTCGGACAGCCGGTCCCGCCCGGACCGCTTCTGCCGGAAGACCTCCTCGGCCAGCTCGTTGCCGAGCGAGATGACATCCCGCGGAATGAGCCGGGTGTGCCTGATCAGGTAATCCTCGACCCGTTCCTTGTTGCCCCACTCGTCGGTCACCGTGGCCAGCCCGAGCCAGTCCCGCATCGACGCCCCGTTCGACGGCGCCCGCATCAGGAACGACGGCGGCAGCCGGTCCAGCTTCTGCTTCAGCAGGTACAGCAGGGACGGGTGGTCCCAGCTGAGCACCCGGATGTGTGGCTCGTTGTGGTAGCGCGGGGCGTGCTCGGTGCGATAGACCGAGGACATCACGATGTCCCGGATGCTGATCACCACGTGCAGCCGGCCGCCCAGCCGGTGGTCCCGCAGCAGCCGCATGACCTGGTAGAACAGCCCCTCCTGGCACTTCAGCCAGTACATCGGGGCGTGGCTGAACTCCTCGTCCACCCCGTCCAGGTAGAAGTAGATCGGCTTGCACCGGGCGATCACCTCGCCCAGCACGTCCTCCAGGTCGTCCCACAGCGGGTCGTCCAGGTAGCTGGACAGCTGGTGCGCGGTGTGCCGCTCGTTGACCACGTCGCGCACCTGGCTGTAGATGGACCGGGGCCGGCGGAAGTCGTCCAGCAGCCTGGCGTAGGTCTCGGAGATCTCCTCCCGGACCGGCTCCGGCACCTGGTCCCGCAGCTCCCGGTTCGTCAGCACGTGCGAGGCCAGCGAGCGGACGATGGCCCGCTCCCAGATCTGCATCCATTTCTCCACCAGCACCTGGCCGGAGAACCACTGGCAGGCTTTGACGATCACCTCGGTCTTCGGCAGGCTCTGCTGCGGAATGTCGGCGTAGACCGAGTCCTGGTGCGCCTGGAAGTCCTGCAGCCGGCGCATGTAGACGGTCTTGCCGGCGCCGAGCTTGCCGACGATGACCCGGACCTTCGAGTCGTCGGCCCTGGTGGCCAGCCCGCCATAGCCCGGATCCCCACCGAAGTCCACGAAGTCGTCGAGCACGTCCTCGATGTCGGCGCGCGATCCGTCCGGGTTTCCGAAGGGCCCGATCGGGTCGGTCGCATAGCGCCTGCCGCCCATCACTGCCCCTCGCGGTCTCGGCTGGTGACCGGCGTTAGCCTACCTTCGCCTGCTACCGGGCGCGATGACCTTAGGGGGCACTCGGGTGACCGACGGCGCACCCTCGACTCGGGACTACACGATGTCCACCGGCGAGCGGCTGCGCCGGCATCTGCGGATGAACGGGACGCGGTCGCTGGTCGGCGGCGTCACGGTCAGCGGGGTCGTCGCCGGGTTCCTCAACGCGGCCGGGCGGACCTACACGCTGTACGTCTGGGTCGGGCTCGCGGCCGCCTCCGCCGTACTGATCCTGGCCGTGCTCGGCCCGGCCGGCCCGCGGCTGGGCCACCTGCTGCTGATCCCGACCGGCCGGCGGCCCACCCCGTCGGAGGGGCGGCCGCGCCAGCTGGACCTGGTCACCGTCGGACGCGGGGCGCCGGTACGCCAGGTGGAGCTGGCCCGCTGCCAGGACCCGGTGTACGGGGCCGGGCTGCGGGTGCTGCTGCCGCCCAGCCGGCCGCTGGTGGTCATCCCGAGCAACCGGCGGGACGTCGGCCGGGAGCACGAGCTGCTGCTGCCGCTGTTCGCCGACCGGGAGCGCCGCTCGCACGTCGAGGTCGACCTGCGGCCGCTGGGCATCCCGCTGGCGCCGTACGTGTTCGACCGCGAGCTGCCCGAGGGCGTGCAGGACGTCGACCACACCCTGGCGGTCAAGGACCTGGTCTTCGTCCCGGAGCTGGCCGCGGCGCTGCGCGGCGCCGACCCGATGGCGGACGCCCCGATCATGTGGCCGGAGCACTGCGTCGACGCCAGCCTGCTGGCCGAGCGGGACGTGGTGCTGCTCGGCGGGCCGGACACGAACTTCTGGCACGGTGCGCTGTTCGAGGCCGCGGCCCGGGAGTTCGCCCGGCCGCCGAGCTCGGTGCCGCTGGCCATGGACCTGCGCGAGGAGGGCGCGTTCCCGACCTACGGCTCGCGCTCGATGACCGTCCAGCTGGCCGGCGCCAGGGCGGTGTTCGCGCACACCCGGGAGGACCGGGTCGAGCTGGACGAGCGGCTGTACCCAACGTACGCGATGGTCCTGGCCTGCCGCAACCCGTACGCCGGCGCGGTCGGCCGGTCGCACTGGTGCGCGTTCGTGGCCGGCACCCGCAGCCTCGGCACCAGCGGAGGGGTGCTGGCGCTGGCCATGATGCTGCAGGCGATGCGCCGCGACCCCGAGGTCAACTTCTTCAGCGAGGTGCCCACCGACTCGGCGAAGGTGCGGGCCAGGGTGTCCGCGGTGCTGTGCCGGACCGTCGAGGTGGAGCAGGCCGCGCTGCGCCGGGACGGCCGGATCGTGCCGCGGCAGCGCCGCCGGCTGACCCCGGAGGGGCTCGACCCGCACTACAGCGACAGCTACCTGCCGCTCGAGGTCGAGTACCTCAGCTACGCGGACGGCGAGCCCCGGTGGGCACCGCTGGGCCGGCTCTCGCCCTGAGCTACAGCGTGTCCAGCGCCTCCAGCGCGGCCACCGCCGCGCCCCGGGCCCCGGCCATGTCCAGGTCCGGGACGAGGGCGAAGGAGACCACCGCGGACTGCTCGGCGCGCAGCGTGGTGTGCTCCCGCACCGTGGTCAGGAACCACTCCCGGAACCGCGGCGCGGTCTCCACCACGCCGCCGCCGAGGAAGTAGGTGCCGGGGTCGGTGAAGTTGGCCGCGATCGAGAACAGCCGGCCGAGCGCGATGGCCTGCTGCTCGAAGATCCGCAGCGCCATCGGGTCACCGTTCTCCGCGTACCCGCGGACCAGCTTCGCCGCCTTCTCCATCGAGCCGATGCCGGCCAGCTCGTGCCCCTCGAACCGGGTCAGCCAGTACGGCAGCAGGTTCTTCTCGATGCCGCGCAGCGAGGCGACGCTCTCCACGTCGCCGGACAGCCCGCAGTTGCAGTCCGGGATGGGCTGGCCCTGGTCCAGCAGCCCGCGCATCGGGATCTCGATGTGCCCCAGCTCGCCGGCCATCCCGGCGGCGCCCTTGACCACCCGGCCGGACTCGATCACCCCGCCGCCGAGCCCGGTGCCCACGATCGCCGAGATCGACGAGTGCCGCGCCGCGTCCGGTCCGAACCGGACGTAGTGCGCGTACAGGGCCGCGGCGTTGCCGTCGTTGTTGTAGACCACCGGCAGGCCCAGCCGGGTTTCCAGCCCGGCGCGGAAGTCGTAGCCGCGCCAGGCCGGCGTGGAGAAGTTCGTCGCGCCCTTGGACGAGATGACCCCCTCGGCGCTGGCCGGCCCCGGGGTGTCCAGGCCCACCGCGCGGACCGCGGCCCGGGCGGTCCCGGTCAGCGCGAGCACGTTGTCGAACGCCACCGCCAGCGCGTCGACGGCGATCTCCGGCCCCTCCAGCACCCGGCTCGGCGTCTCCACCAGCCGGTCCACCAGGAACCGCCCGGAGGCGTCCAGCACGGTGGCGTTGTTGCTGGTCCCGCCGTTGTCCAGACCGATGACGACCCGCTGGCCCGGAGCACCCATGACTGCCTCCCTCGGCACCGACGCTGCTGCCCGATGGTGCCGCTCAGTCTGCCTGGCTGACAGCACCCGCCGCAGCGGGCATGCTCGTGACCGTGCGGGTCGCGCTGTTCCTCACCTGCTACAACGACACCGTCTTCCCGGAGACCGGCAAGGCGGTCGTGCGGCTGCTGGAACGGCTCGGCCACGACGTGGACTTCCCGCTGGCGCAGACCTGCTGCGGGCAGATGCACGTCAACACCGGCTACCAGCGGGAGGCGGCGCCGCTGGTCCGCCGGTTCGTCGACGTCTTCCAGCCGTACCGGGCCGTGGTCTGCCCGAGCGGCTCGTGCGTCGGCTCGGTGCGCCACCAGCACGAGATGGTCGCCAGGCACGTCGGCGACGACCGGCTGGCGGACGCGGTCCGCGGTCTGGTCCCGCGGGTGTACGAGCTGTCCGAGTTCCTGGTCGACGTGCTCGGCGTCACCGACGTCGACGCGTACTACCCGCACCGGGTCACCTACCACCCGACCTGCCACTCGCTGCGGATCGCCCGCGTCGGCGACCGGCCGCTGCGGCTGCTGCGCGCCGTGCGCGGCATCGACCTGGTCGAGCTGCCGCAGGCCGACCAGTGCTGCGGCTTCGGCGGCACGTTCGCGGTCAAGAACGCCGACACCTCGACCGCGATGCTCGCCGACAAGGTGCGGGCCGTGCTGGACACCGGGGCCGAGGTGCTCACCGCCGGCGACAACTCCTGCCTGCTGCACATCGGCGGCGGCCTGCGCCGGCTGCGCAGCGGCGTGCGCACCGTGCACCTCGCCGAGATCCTCGCCGGCACCGACTAGGGGAGGGCGATGTCAGCGACCTGGTTGGGGCTGCCGGCCCGCCGTCGACCCACTGAGGACTTCCCCACCGCCGCCCGCCGGGCGGTCGCCGACAGCCAGCTGCGGCGGAACCTGCGCAAGGCGACGACCACCATCCGGGCCAAGCGGTCCCGGGTGGTGGGCGAGCTGGCCGACTGGGAGCAGCTCCGGCAGGCCGGCAAGGCGATCAAGGACCGGGTGCTGTCCTCGCTGGACGACTACCTGGAGCAGTTCGAGCAGGCGGCCATCGCCGCCGGCGCGCGGGTGCACTGGGCCCGGGACGCCGCCGAGGCGAACGCCGCGGTGGCGCGGGTGGTCCGCGCGCACGGCGAGCGCGAGGTCGTCAAGGTCAAGTCGATGGTCACCGAGGAGATCGGGCTGAACGACGCGCTGGCCGCCGAGGGCGTCGCCGCGGTGGAGACCGACCTGGCCGAGCTGATCGTCCAGCTCGGCCACGACCGGCCGTCGCACATCCTGGTCCCGGCGATCCACAAGAACCGCTCCGAGGTGCGCGAGCTGTTCCTGCGCACCATCGACGGGGTCGACACCGGGCTGACGGACGAACCGGCCCGGCTGGCCGGCGCCGCCCGCGAGCACCTGCGCCGGAAGTTCCTGGCCGCCAAGATCGGCGTGTCCGGGGCGAACTTCGCGATCGCCGAGACCGGCTCGCTGGTGGTGCTCGAGTCCGAGGGCAACGGGCGGATGTGCCTGACCCTGCCCGAGGTGCTCATCTCGGTCGTCGGCATCGAGAAGCTGCTGCCGAGCTGGGCCGACCTCGAGGTGTTCCTGCAGCTGCTGCCCCGCTCCTCGACCGCCGAGCGGATGAACCCGTACACCACCGTGTGGACCGGCGTGCATCCCGGCGACGGGCCGCGCGAGGTGCACATCGTGCTGGTGGACAACGGCCGGACCAGCGTGCTCGCCGACGAGGTCGGCCGGCAGGCGCTGCGCTGCATCCGCTGCTCGGCCTGCCTGAACGTGTGCCCGGTGTACGAGCGGGTGGGCGGGCACCCGTACCACTCGGTCTACCCGGGCCCGATCGGCGCGATCCTCACCCCCCAGCTGGTCGGCGTCGAGAACGCGCCGTCGCTGCCGTACGCGTCCTCGCTGTGCGGCGCCTGCTACGAGGTCTGCCCGGTGGCGATCGACATCCCGCAGGTGCTGGTGCACCTGCGCAACCGGGTGGTGGAGGAGGGCGCCGGGCACCGCGCCGAGGCGGCGGCCATGCGGGCGATGGCCTGGGTGTTCGGCGACGAGCGGCGGTTCGCCGCGGCGCAGCGGGCCGCCCGCCTGGCCCCGCTGTCCGGGCTGGTCCCCGGTCCGCTGTCCCCGCTCCGCGGGTGGACCTCGGCGCGTGACCTGCCGCCGATACCGGCCGAGTCGTTCCGGGCCTGGTGGCAGCGCGAGCGAGGGAGCCGGACGTGACCGCCCGGGACGAGGTGCTCGGGCGCATCCGCACCGCTCTCGGGCCGGCCCGCGGCCGCGCCGTCGAGGTGCCCCGAGACTACCGGCGCACCCGGTACGCGGCCGGCGAGCTCCTCGACGTGTTCGTGGAGCGGGTCGAGGACTACAGGGCGACGGTCACCCGGGTGGGCCCGGACGCCGTGCGGGGTGCGGTCGAGACGGCGCTCACCGCCGCCCGGGTGCGCCGGCTCGCGGTGCCGCCCGGACTCGACCCGGCCTGGCTGCCGGCCGCGGGCGACCTGCGGGTGCTGACCGACGAGCCGCCGCTGTCCGTCGCCGACCTGGACGAATGCGACGCAGCGCTCACCGGCTGCGCGGTCGGCATCGCGGAGACCGGCACGATCGTGCTGGACGGCTCGCCGGCCTGCGGCCGGCGCACGCTGACCCTCATCCCGGACTACCACCTGTGCATCGTGCGGGCCGGGCAGGTGGCCGGCGGGGTGCCGGAGGCGCTCGCCGCGCTGGACCCGCGCCGACCGCTGACGTTGGTCTCCGGGCCGTCCGCGACGAGTGACATCGAGCTGGACCGGGTAGAGGGTGTGCACGGCCCGCGCACCCTGGCGGTGCTGCTCGTGGAGGGTTAGCGGGGGGGACGGAGGCCCCCTGATGTACCAGCAGATCTACGACCCGGTCGGCCACTCCCTCGGCTGGAGCTCGCTCGTCGCGGCGCTTCCCCTCGTGCTGCTGTTCGTCCTGCTCGGCGGCCTCAAGGTGCAGGCCTGGCTGGCGTCGCTGGCCGCGGTCGCGCTGGCCCTGGTCCTCGCGGTCGCGGTGTGGGGCATGCCGTGGCAACAGGCCGGGCTGTCCGCCACCGAAGGCGGCTTCTTCGGGCTCTTCCCGATCGTCTGGATCCTGGTGAACGCGATCTGGCTCTACAACATGACCGTCGCCACCGGGCACGCGGGGATACTGCGACGCTCGTTCGCCGGGGTGAGCGACGACCGGCGGGTACAGGCCATCGTCATCGCCTTCTGCTTCGGCGCCCTGATGGAGGCGCTGGCCGGCTTCGGCACGCCGGTGGCGATCAGTGCGGTCATGCTCATCGCGATCGGCATGCGCCCGCTGCTGGCGGCGACCGTGTCGCTGGTCGCGAACACGGCGCCGGTTGCGTACGGCGCGATCGCCACCCCGATCATCACGCTGAGCGGGGTGACCGGAATCTCCACCGACGACCTCGGCAGCATGGTCGGCCGGCAGACCCCGATCCTGGCCGCCTTCGTGCCGTTCGCCCTGCTGGCCATCGTGGACGGCCGGCGCGGCCTGCGCGAGGCCTGGCCGGCGGCGCTGGTCTCCGGCGTGGGCTTCGGCGCAGCGCAGTTCGTCGCGTCCAACTACATCTCGGTGCAGCTCACCGACATCATCGCCTCGCTGGTCTCGGCCGCCTGCGTCGTGGGCCTGTTGCGAGTCTGGACCCCCGGCGCCCCGGTGACCGTGCGCCGTCCTGCCCCGGCCGGCCCGCCGCGGATCGCCGGCGGGGCCTCCGACGACCCGGCCGAGGCCGAGGCCGTGCTCGGCCGTGGCCCGGCAGACCCGCCGGGTGAGGTGGCCCGGGCCTACGCCCCGTACCTGATCATCATCGCGGTCTTCTCGATCGCCCAGGTCACGGCGGTCAAGGAGTGGCTGAACAAGGCGACGAAGATGTTCCACTGGCCCGGCCTGCACGTGGTGAACAGCAGCGGGAAGCCGGTGAGCTCGGTCACGTTCACCTTCAGCTTCTTCACCTACGCCGGCACCCTGCTGCTCATCGCCGGGCTGCTCAGCATGTTCGCGCTGCGGGCTCGCCCGGCCGCCGCGCTGGCCAGCTACCTCAAGACGCTGTCCGACCTGCGGTTCGCGATCATCACGATCGTGCTCGTGCTGGCGTTCGCGTATGTCCTCAACCAGTCCGGGATGACGATCACGCTGGGTCGGTGGATGGCCCAGGCCGGCGGTGCGTTCGCGATCATCTCGCCGATCCTCGGCTGGCTGGGCGTGGCCGTCACCGGCTCGGACACGTCATCGAACGCGCTGTTCGGCGCCCTGCAGATCACGGCCGCGAAGGGGGCAGGGCTGTCGCCGACGCTGCTGGCCGCCGCCAACAGCTCCGGCGGCGTGCTCGGCAAGATGATCTCGCCGCAGAACCTGGCGGTGGCCTCCGCGGCGATCGGCATGTCCGGCCGGGAGGGCGACATCTTCCGCCGGGTGGTGGGCTGGAGCCTGCTCTTCACGGCGCTGATGTGCGTCCTGGTCTGGCTGCAGTCGACCGCGGTGCTGTCCTGGATGGTGGTCTGAGCCGGGCCCGAGCAATACTGGCCGGGTTCCCGCTGCCAGGAGGGGTAGGCAATGGCGCTTTCGCCCTCGGCCCACGTCGACACGTTCGCCCGCGACCACCTGCCGCCCGCCGACCAGTGGCCGGACCTGGTCTTCGAGCTGCCCGAGCTGCGGTACCCGCAGCGGCTGAACTGCGCCGAGGAGCTGCTCGACCGGGTGGTCCATCGGCTCGGCGGCGACCGCCCGTGCCTGCGGGACGCGGCCGGGGTGGTGTGGTCGTACGCCGACCTGCTCGGCAACGCGAACCGGGTGGCCAGGGTGCTGGTCGAGGACCTGGACGTGGTGCCGGGCAACCGGGTGCTGCTGCGCGCGCCGAACAGCCCCTGGCTGGTCGCCTGCTGGTTCGGCGCGATGAAGGCCGGCGCGGTCGTGGTCGCCACCATGCCGCTGCTGCGCAGCGGGGAGCTGGCCGCCATCGGCGAGATCGCGAAGGTCGACCTGGCGCTGTGCGACGCCCGCTACACCGCCGACCTCATCCAGGCCGGCGTGGACGGGATGCGGGTGGTCCAGTACGGCGGCAGCGACGGCGACGACCTGTTCGGCATGGCGGCCGGCAAGCCGACGACGTTCACCGCCGTGCCGACCGCGGCCGACGACGTGGCGATGATCGCCTTCACCTCCGGCACCACCGGGCGGCCGAAGGCGGCGATGCACTTCCACCGGGACCTGCTGGCCATCGCCGACACGTTCTCCGCACACGTGCTGCGGCCCGGGCCGGACGACGTGTTCGCCGGCAGCCCGCCGCTGGCGTTCACCTACGGCCTCGGCGGGATCGTGGTGTTCCCGTTCCGGGTCGGTGCGTCGGTGCTGCTGCTGGAGAGCGCCGCCCCGCCGGAGCTGTTCGGCGCGGTCGGCAGGCACCGGGTCACCGTGCTGCTCACCGCGCCCACCGCGTACCGGGCCGCGGTGCAGAAGGTCGCCGACTACGACCTGTCCTCGCTGCGGGCCTGCGTCTCGGCCGGCGAGGCGCTGCCGGCGGCGACCTGGGAGGCGTTCCGGGAGGCCACCGGCCTGCGGATCATCGACGGCATCGGCTCCACCGAGATGCTGCACATCTTCATCGCCTCCTCGGGTGACGACATCCGGCCCGGCTCGACCGGCCGGGAGGTCCCCGGCTACTCGGCCCGGGTGGTCGACGACGCGGGCGCGCCGGTGCCGGACGGCCAGCCCGGGCGGCTCGCGGTGCGCGGGCCGACCGGCTGCCGCTACCTCGCCGACGAGCGGCAGCGGGTCTACGTGCAGGACGGCTGGAACCTCACCGGGGACACCTACGTCCGGGACCCGGGCGGCTACTTCTGGTTCCAGGCCCGGTCCGACGACATGATCGTGTCGTCCGGGTACAACATCTCCGGGCCGGAGGTGGAGAACGCGCTGCTGCGCCATCCGGCGGTGGAGGAGTGCGGCGTGGTCGGCGCCCCCGACCCGGACCGGGGCACCATCGTCAAGGCGTATGTGGTGCTGGCCGAGGACGTGCCGCGGACCGCGGAGACCGCCCGCGCGCTGCAGGACTTCGTCAAGACCCAGATCGCGCCGTACAAGTACCCGCGGTCGGTGCACTTCCTGGACGCGCTGCCCCGGACGAACACCCGCAAGCTGCAGCGGTTCAAGCTGCGCGAGATGGCGCAGGCGGCGGCCGGCAGCGGCGCCGGTGCGGCGGGCGCCGGTCAGGGCGGCATGAACCGGCCGCCGTTGACGTCCAGTACACCCCGGTGACGTAGCCGGCCTGGTCGCTGGCCAGGAACAGGATCGGCTCCACCGCCTCGCGGATCTCCGGGAGCCGCACCTGCGCCACCCGGCCTCCGCCCCCTCTTGCGCCGAATTGACGGTCGTCGCCGAGGCAACATACTCTCGACCCGGACCGGACCACAACGGCCCGACCAGACAAGGAGGTCGGCGTGCGGATCGCGGTTTCCGGCGGCGGTCCCGGCGGGCTCTACTTCGCCGCGCTGGCCAAGCAGCTGGGTCCGGGACACGAGATCACGGTGTGGGAGCGGAACGCGCCGGACGACACGTTCGGCTTCGGCGTGGTGCTGTCCGACGAGACCCTGGGCGGGATCAGCGACGCCGACCCGGCGTTCTACGCCGCCATGGAGCGCGAGTTCGCCCGGTGGGACGACATCGACGTGCATTACCGGGGCCAGGTCGTCACCTCCGGCGGGCACGGCTTCGCCGCGATGAGCCGGATGCGGCTGCTGCAACTGCTGCAGCGGCGCTGCGCCGAGCTCGGGGTGACCGTGCACTTCGGCACCGAGGCGCCCAGCCCGGACGAGCTGAGCCAGACCCACCACCTGGTGGTGGCCTCGGACGGGGTCAACTCGGCGGTCCGGTCCAAGTACGCCGACGAGTTCCGGCCGACCGTGGACGTCCGGCGGTGCAAGTACATCTGGCTCGGCACCGACCTGGTCTTCGACGCGTTCACGTTCTACGTGGCCGAGACGCCGCACGGCGTCATGCAGATCCACGGTTACCCCTACGACGCCCGCGGCAGCACGTTCATCGTGGAGATGCACGACTCCGTGTGGCGGCGGGCCGGCTTCGACACACTGTCCACCCGCGACGATGTGGCGCCGGGGACGAGCGACCAGGCCTCGGTCGACCGGATCCGGGAGCTGTTCGCCGGCCTGCTCCGCGGTCACGCGGTACTCGCCAACAACTCGCGGTGGATCAACTTCACGACGGTGCGGAACGACAGCTGGCGGCACGGGAACGTGGTGCTGCTCGGCGACGCCGCGCACACCGCGCACTTCTCCATCGGCTCGGGCACCAAGCTGGCCATGGAGGACGGCCTGGCGCTGGCCGCCTGCCTGCACGAGCAGCCCAGCCTGGACGCCGCCCTGCAGGCCTACCAGGCCGAACGGATGCCGGTGGTGCTGTCCACCCAGCGGGCCGCGCAGGCCAGCCTGGAGTGGTTCGAGAACCTCGGGCAGTACACCCACCAGGAGCCGATCCAGTTCGCCTTCAACATCATGACGCGCAGCCGCCGGGTCACCTACGACAACCTGCGGCTGCGCGACCCGCAGTTCGTCCGGGCCACCGACGAGTGGTTCGCCCGGCACGAGGTGGCGCGCGGGGTGGCCCCGGTGCCGCCGCGACCGCGCCCGCCGATGTTCCAGCCGTTCCGGCTGCGCGGGCTGGAGCTGGCCAACCGGGTGGTGGTCTCGCCGATGGATATGTACTCCGCGGTGGACGGGGTACCCGGCGACTTCCACCTGGTGCACCTGGGCAGCAAGGCGCTCGGCGGCGCCGGGCTGGTGATGACCGAGATGGTGTGCGTGTCCGACACCGGCCGGATCAGCCCCGGCTGCGCCGGCCTCTACACACCGGAGCAGGAGGCGGCCTGGCGCCGCATCGTCCACTTCGTACACGGCTCGACTCCGGCCCGGATCGGCCTGCAGCTCGGCCACTCCGGCCGGAAGGGCTCGACCCGGCTGATGTGGGAGGGGATCGACGAGCCGCTGCCCGACGGCAACTGGGCGGTGTGCGGCCCCTCGCCCATCCCGTACTCGGCCCGCAACCAGGTGCCCCGCGAGCTGTCCAGGGCCGAGCTGGCCGAGATCCGGGACCAGTTCGTGCGCGCCGCACAGGCCGGCGAGCGGTGTGGCTTCGACCTGCTGGAGCTGCACTGCGCGCACGGCTACCTGCTGTCCAGCTTCGTCTCGCCGATTACCAACCGGCGACAGGACGAGTACGGCGGGACGCTGGCCAACCGGCTGCGCTACCCGCTGGAGGTCTTCGCCGCGGTCCGCGCGGCGTGGCCGGCGGACAAGCCGATGACCGTGCGGATCTCGGCCACCGACTGGTGCGAGGGCGGCGTCACCGCGGAGGACTCGGTCGAGATCGCCCGCGCGTTCGCCGCCGCCGGCGTGGACGCGATCGACACCTCCACCGGCCAGGTCACGCCGGAGGAGAAGCCGGCCTACGGCCGGTCCTACCAGACCCCGTTCGCGGACCGGATCCGCAACCAGCTGGGCATCGCCACCATCGCGGTCGGCGCGATCTCCTCCTACGACGACGTGAACTCGATCGTCCTGGCCGGCCGTGCCGACCTGTGCGCGCTCGGCCGTGCGCACCTCTACGATCCGCAGTGGACACTGCACGCGGCGGCCGAGCAGGGCTACGCCGGCCCCGGCGCGACCTGGCCCGACCCGTTCCGGGCCGGCAGCCGCCGTCCGGTGGCGGGCCGCACCGACGGCCCGAAGCCGCGGCTGCAACTGATCCGGGAGGGCGAGCCGGTCACCCGGCACGCGCGCTGGCGGCCGTAGGGTGGTGCCCATGAGCCTGCTCAACCAGCTGCTCGGCGGCATCGCCGTCGGCACCATCGAGGTCATCGACCTCACCGCGCCGCTCAGCCGGTCGACGCCGATCCTGATGCTGCCGGAGCCGTTCGGCAACACGGTCCCGTTCCAGCTGGAGGAGATCAGCCGGTACGACGAGCGCGGGCCGGCCTGGTACTGGAACGACATCCACACCGGCGAGCACACCGGCACCCACCTCGACGCGCCGGTCCACTGGGTGACCGGGCGGGACAAGCAGGACGTCTCCCAGCTGCCGGTGCGCCGACTGGTCGGGCCGGCGGCCGTGCTGGACATGACCGGGCAGGCGCTGGCCGACCCCGACTTCCTGCTGGAGGTGGACCACGTCCGGGACTGGGAGAAGCAGCACGGCCCGCTGCCGGACGGCGGCTGGCTGCTCTACCGCACCGGCTGGGATGCCCGATCGCACTCCCAGCAGGAGTTCCTGAACGCGAACGAGACCGGCCCGCACACCCCCGGCGTCTCGGTCGAGTGCGCACGGTGGCTGGCGGAGGAGGCCCCGGTCGCCGGCCTCGGGGTGGAGACGGTCGGCACCGACGCCGGCGCGGCGCACTCGTTCGACCCGGCCTTCCCCTGCCACACGTTCCTGCTCGGCGCGAACAAGTACGGCCTGACCCAGCTGCAGAACCTGGCCCTCCTGCCGCCGACCGGTGCGGTCCTGATGGTGGCGCCGCTGCCGATCGTCGGCGGGTCGGGCAGCCCGGCCCGAGTGCTCGCGCTCGTCGAGGGGTGAGCCCGGTGCTGGTCGCCGAAGCGGTCGGCCGGACGCTGGCCGGGCTGGGCGTGGACCGGGTCTTCGGGGTGGTCGGCAGCGGCAACTTCCACGTCACCAACGCGCTGGTGGACGGCGGCGCCCGGTTCGTGGCCGCCCGGCACGAGAGCGGCGCGGCCACCATGGCCGACGCGTACGCCAGGGTCAGCCGCAAGGTCGCCGCCGTCTCGGTGCACCAGGGCTGCGGCCTGTCCAATGCGCTGACCGGCATCACCGAGGCGGCCAAGAGCCGTACCCCGCTGCTCGTGCTGGCCGCCGAGGCCACCGCGCCGCGGTCGAACTTCCACATCGACCAGTCCGGCATCGCCGCCGCGGTCGGCGCCGCGGCGGAGCGGATCGACTCGCCGGAGCACGCGGTGGCCGGCGCGGCCAGGGCGTTCCGCCGGGCGGTGGCCGAGCGCCGGACCGTGCTGCTCAACCTGCCGCTGGACGTGCAGGCCGCGCCCTGCCCGGCGGACGCCCTGAGCATCCCGCCGGCGCCGCCGCCGCTGGTGCTCGGCCCGCCGACCGACGCGGTGTACGAGCTGGCCGCGACGCTGGCCAGGGCGCGGCGGCCGGTGTTCGTGGCCGGCCGGGGCGCCCGGCTGGCCGGCGCCCGGGAGTCGTTGGAACGGCTGGCCGACGCGTGCGGAGCGCTGCTGGCCACCTCGGCCGTCGCAAGAGGACTGTTCAACGGCAACCCGTGGTCGCTCGACGTGTCCGGCGGGTTCGCCACCCCGCTGGCCGCCGAGCTGATCAGCGGTGCCGACGTGATCGTCGGCTGGGGCTGCTCGCTGAACATGTGGACCACCCGGCACGGCGCGCTGGTCGGTCCGAGCGCGACGGTCGTCCAGGTCGACGTCGACGTCGACGCGATCGGCGCGCACCGCCCGGTCGACCTCGGCGTGGTCGGCGACGTGGACCTGACCGCCCGGGCGGTGGCCGACGAGCTGGCCAGCCCGACCGGCGCCGTTCCGGCCGGCTACCGGTCGGCGGAGCTGCGCGAGCGGATCGCGGCCGAGGGGCGGTGGCGGAACGTGCGGTACCCGGACGAGGGCGACGGCACCCGCATCGACCCCCGCACGCTGACCATCGGCCTGGACGACCGGCTGCCCGAGCAGCGCGTGGTGGCCGTCGACTCCGGCAACTTCATGGGCTACCCAAGCATGTTCCTGTCCGTACCGGACGACGACGGCTTCTGCTTCACCCAGGCCTACCAGTCCATCGGGCTCGGCCTGGCCAGCGCGATCGGGGCGGCGCTGGCCCGGCCGGACCGGGTGCCGGTGGCCGCCTGCGGCGATGGCGGGCTGCTGATGAGCGTCGCCGAGCTGGACACCGCGGTGCGGCTGCGGCTGCCGCTGGTCGTGCTGGTCTACAACGACGACGCGTACGGCGCGGAGGTGCACCACTTCGGCCCGGACGGCTTCGGCCTGTCCACGGTGACGTTCCCGGACACCGACATCGCGGCGATCGGCCGCGGCTTCGGCTGCACCGGGGTGACCGTCCGGGCGCCGGCCGACCTCGCCGCGGTGGACGACTGGCTGGCCGGCCCGCGGGACACCCCGCTGCTCATCGACGCGAAGGTCAGCGCGAAGCGCGGGTCCTGGTGGCTGGAGGAGGCGTTCCGCGGCCACTAGGGCCATGCCTGCCGGTGGGGAGGGGCGACCAGATCGTGGCCGCCCCTCCCCACCGGAGAAGGTTGCCGATCACTCGGCTCAGAACGTGCCGGGCACCCTTGTCGAGATGCCGTTGGTCAGGTCGGTGACCACCACGTCCGTCCAGGAGACCGTCATCGGTGGGCTGCACGGCGGCTGGAACGTCGCGACCAAGGTCAGGCTGAACTCGGCCTTGCCGTTCTGCACCGGGAACTGGCCCTCGGCTGACGCGCTGGCCTTGTTCACCGCCTTGGGATGGTTGCCGCCGCCGTTGATGCACAGGGCGGTCGCGGTGACCTGGATGTCGACCTGGGCCTCGTCGCCGAGGCCGGCCTCCTTGCCCTGCACGATGAGGTTGTCGCCGGAGCGCGTTGCGGTGACGGTCGAGTCCACGAAGTGCGGGCTTCCGGCCCACGCCAGCGGGACCGAGAACACCATGGCAGCCAGCGTCGCGATGACCACCAGGAATAGTCGACGCATGAGATTTTCCCCCGAATCTGGAAGAAGTCGGACGTATTTGGGAGAGGCGTCACCCCTACCGCGGATGTTTCGGGCACGGCAGTGGCTCTACAATCCGACCCGGATTCCTCAGCCCCTCCTTGGTTCGCGGGGTCAGCTGGAGTCCCGCGGCCCCGCCCCGGCGTCAGCCCTCCAAGCGGCCGGGGCGGGCCGTGTCCCACCGCGCCCGTGACGGCGGTGCGGACACGCGAGTCCAGTACGCGAGAAGGACGAGCGGAGGCCCGCGCTGGACAGGCCGCGCACGGCGTAGACGTATGCCGGTGACGCCTCGGCCAACACCACAGGTCGGTGACTCTCGCATAGGCCCCCACCAACCCAACGCGAGCACGCCGCCCCAACCCGGCATCCATTGGATCGCCTTAAGAATACGGCGGCCGGGCAGCCGCGGTAGCGCCGAACGAACTCGGGTAATGCCCCAGACGGGCTAGGCCCTGACCCATGCATCGGTGGCGGCGCGAAAAACGCCGCTGAACGTTGGACCCGGGACGATAGTCCTCAGCGGTACCGGTCGAAGTCGGGCTCGCGCTTCTCGGCGAACGCCCGGGCTCCCTCCATGCCCTCGTCGCTGTGCGCGAACAGCTCCAGGCCGTCGAAGGCGAGGTGGGACAGCCCGCCGATGTGGTCGGTGTCGGCGTTGAACGAGTGCTTCAGGAAGCGCAGCGCGGTCGGGGAGTAGGAGGCGATCCGCCGGCCCCAGTCCAGCGCGGTCGGCAGCAGCGCCTCGGCCGGCACCACCTCGTTGACCAGGCCCCAGCGCTCGGCGGTCTGCGCGTCGTAGCGGTCCAGCAGGAACCAGATCTGCCTGGCCCGCTTCTCGCCGACCACCCGGGCCAGGTAGGCCGACCCGAAGCCGGCGTCGAACGACCCGACCCGCGGTCCGGTCTGCCCGAACGTGGCGTGCGCCGCGGCGACGGACAGGTCGCACAGCACGTGCAGCACATGCCCGCCGCCCACAGCGACGCCGTTCACCGCCGCGATCACCGGCTTGGGGATGTCCCGGATGATCCGGTGCAGCCGCTCGATCTCGAAGGTGCCCCACTCGGTCGGCCCGTAGCCGCCGGTCTCGGCCCGCTCCTTCACGTCGCCGCCGGCACAGAACGCCTTGTCCCCGGCGCCGGTGAGGACCACGCAGGCGACCTCCCTGGCCGCCCAGGCGGTCTTGAACGCGGTGATCAGCTCGTCCACGGTCCGGCCGCGGAACGCGTTGTACCGCTCCGGCCGGTCGATCGTGACGACGGCGACACCGCCGTCCTGCACCGCGTACCGGACGTCGGTGAAGTCCTCCAGCCTCACCCGGTCACACCTCGCAGACGATGGCGAGCCCCTGCCCCACCCCGATGCAGGCGGCCGCGACGCCGAGCCCGCCGCCGCGGCGGCGCAGCTCGCGGCACAGGTCGACGACGACCCGCGGCTGGGAGGCGCCCAGCATGACGTCGTCCACCCTGGCCGGGTCGAGCCCGGGCAGCCGCTTGGTCAGCTCGGCGATCGGCAGCGCGGCCAGGTCGTCGGTGCGGATGTGGGACAGCCCGCCGCGGTGGCGACCGAACGGCGTGCGGACCGCGTCCAGGATCAGGGCGTCCATACCGGCCTCATCCTAGAGCGGCATCCCGGAGTGGCGGCATCCTAGAGTGGCAGCGTGACGCTGCAGCGGGTCAACCCGGCCAGCCTGGCCGCGCCGTCCGGGTTCAGCCACGCGGTCGCCGCGACCGGCAGCCGGATCGTCTTCCTGGCCGGGCAGACCGCGACCGACGGCGACGGCGGCGTGGTCGGCTCGGGCGTCGTCGAGCAGTTCGAGCGGGCGCTGGCCAACCTGCTCGCGGCGCTGGCCGCGGCCGGCGGCGACCCGCAGCACCTGGCCAAGCTGACCGTGTTCGTCACCGACCCGGCCGACTACCGGGAGCACGCCGGCGAGCTGGGCGAGGTGTGGCGGCGGCTGGTCGGCCGGCAGTACCCGGCCATGGCGCTGATCGGCATCGTCCGGCTCTGGGACCCCACCGCGCTGGTCGAGCTGGAAGGCATCGCGGTCCTGCCCTGACCGGGCAGCGGGAGCACGGGCTCCGCGGCCGGCCGCCGCTGGACGCCGACGCGCTGGTCCGGGTGCTGCTCGGGGAGTGGACAGTCGGCCGAGCCGCTGCTGCGGGCCCCCTGCTCCCGGTCACCGCGCCCCGGTCACCGCGCACCGGTCACCGCGCGGACGTGCCGCAGCGCGGGGCCGCGCAGCCGCTCGTGCAGCCGGAGGAACACGTCGGCAGCGCGGGCGCCGTGCCAGTCCGGGGGCAGCAGGTCGGCCGGCAGCCCCGGGTCGAGGTAGGGCATCCGGCGCCAGGCGGTGAGCACCCGGACGTGCTCGGCGAACGCGGCCGCATCGCTACCCGGAGTGCCAGGGCTCCCGCTGCTGCCGGCCCAGCGGGCCAGCACCGGCTCGAACCCGGCGATGAGCTCGTCGTACATCCCCTTCAGCGCCTGCAGGTCCCACCAGCCGGCCACCGCACCGGACAGGTCGGCGAAGGCCAGGTAGTCGGCCCGGAACAGGTCGACGTAGCCGGTCAGCCCGAGCCGTTCCAGGGTCTGCCTGGCCTCGTCGGCCAGCCGCGCCGGCGCGATCCAGACCCCCGCCGCGATGCGCCCGAACCCCAGCCAGGTCAGCCGGGACCGCAGGGTGTGCCGCTTCTGCCGCTCGGACTCCGGGATGGAGAACACCGCGAGCACCCATCCCTCGGCCAGCGCGGCGGTGCGCCGGCCGAAGATCCTCCGGTCGCCGTCGGCGAACACCTGCCGGGCGTCCGCGGACAGCGAGTACCCGGCCGCGCCGGCAGACCGGACCCCCTCCAGGATGCCCCGCCGCTTCAGCCGGGACAGCGCCGAGCGGGCCGCCGGCCCGTCCACCCCCAGCTCGCTCATCAGCGTGAGCAGGTCGGCGACCGCGATCCAGCCGCCGACCTCCCGGCCGTACGCGCCGTATACGGTCACGATCAGTCTCCGCGGCGTGTGGCCGCGGCTCTCAGTCGCCTCCTCGCCGACCGTCACGGAAGCACGATAGCCGCCGAGACCGGCCGGCGCGGCCGGTGCGTGCGCCGCGCGGTCAGCCGCTCTTGCGGCGGAACGCCCGCCTGGAGGCGGCCGGGCCGTGCGCGCCGTGGACCTTGGACGGGTCCTTGCCGTCGCCGGCCGCGCCGGCCTCGGACTCCCGGTTGTGCTTGCGGTTCAGCGCCTCCCGGAACCTGCGCTTCATGTCGTCCAGCGGGTCGGCGGACTCCGGTTGCGCCGACTGCGGTGCGGCCGACTCCGGCTGGTCCGACTCCGGCGGGCCCGACGTCATCTGCACCCTCCTGCTTTCCGCATCCGTCCAGCGTGGCACGGACCGCTCCGGCCGGCCAGCGCCTTTCCTGGCCCAGGGTAGGGTCGACGCCGCGCTGCCGTTCGGCGGCATCGGAGGTGAGCGTGACCGAGTCAGCGTCGTCTCCTCGGCACGCGGCTGGGTACCCACCTGACCCGCCGCAGCCGAGCAACGCAGCCGGCGCCGCCGCGCTCCTGCTGGGCGGGCTTGCCCTGGTCGGGGCGTTCTTCCGGGTGGTCAACCTGGCGTCCCTGCTGCTCGGGGCGGTCGGCCTGGTCCTGGGCGTGGTCGGCTGGCGGCTGGCCAGCCGCGGCCGGGCCGGCAACCGGGTACCGGCGGCGGCCGGCGCCGCGCTGTCCGGCTGTGCGATCGCGGCGAGCGTCGCGGTCATGGTGGCCGCCGGCAGCCCGCTGGGCGGGCTGACCTCGCACCGTGACGCAGCGCGCAGCACCCGGCCGGCGCAGCAGACCGGGCCGGCCGGACCCGGCGCCGGCCCGGCGGACGGCACGAACATTCCGCTGCCGCCGCTGAACGAGGACCCGGTGACGGAGAACCAGCCCGGGTTCGTCGCCCAGTCCTACTCCGGGCGCGGCGACCAGGCGGTCAAGCTGCGCAGCCCGCTCGCCGACGTGGCGATCGCGGTCATCGCCTACCACGGCTCGGGCAGCTTCACCGTCGACACCACCTCCGACACCGGAGCCCAAGCGGAGAGTCTGGTCAGCACGGTGGGCAGCTGGCAGGGCAGCACGCTGGTGAACGTGCAGAACTTCACCAACCGGCCGGTCGGCTCGCTGCAGGTCAGAGCGGACAGTGGGGATTGGACGGTCGCGCTGCGACCGCTGGCCGCGGCCCGCAGGTGGGACGGCACGCAGCCGGTCAGCGGCCGCGGCGACGACGTGCTGCTGGCCAGGGCCGCGTTCAGCGGGCAGGCCCGCATCACCGCGGTGCAGCGCGCCGCGCACCAAAGCCAGTCCATCTTCACCCTCTCCGCCTACGGCGGCACCGCCGCGGTGGCCGCCCCGCTGCTCACCGGGCCTGGCAACCTCACCGGTGGGGCGACGGTCCCGGCGGGAACGGTGGTGCTGGCCATCGAGGCGGACGGGACCTGGACCATCACCAAGGACTAGCCGGGTCCGCCGGATGACCGGGTCGACCTACCGGCTGTGGGGTTGGGGCGGCTCGGACCGGGACGCGCCCCGGCCGGCCGACGTGGATGCGTTCGGCGCCGGCCTGGCCGAGCTGCTCGGCTTTCCCGGCCAGTCGCCGGAGCGCCCGTCGCCGCTGCGGGCGCTCGCCGAGCCGGCGGTCGCGCTACCCGCGTCGCTGGCCGGGCTGGCCAGCGCCGACCCGGTGGACCGGGCCCGGCACGGGCTCGGCCGGTCCTACCGGGACGTGGTCCGCGGGCTGCGCGGCCGGCCCGAGCACGTCCCCGACCTGGTGCTCCGGCCAGACACCGAGGGCGCGGTGGCCGCCATGCTGGACTGGGCGTCCGCCGCAGCGGTGGCGGTGGTCCCGTACGGCGGCGGCACCAGCGTCGTCGGCGGGGTCGAGCCGGTGGTCGCCGACCGGTTCCGCGGCGTGGTGAGCCTCGACCTGGGCCGGCTGGCCGGGGTGGCCGAGGTCGACCCGGTGGCCAGGGCGGCCCGGCTGCGGGCCGGCACCGCCGGCCCGGACGTCGAGCGCGGGCTGGCCGGCACCGGGTTGACGCTGCGGTTCTTCCCCCAGTCGTTCGAGCGGTCCACCGTCGGCGGCTGGATCGCCACCCGGGCCGCCGGCCACTACGCGGCCCGGCTGCAGCACGTGGACGACCTGGTCGAGTCCGTCCGCGCGGTCACCCCGGCCGGGGTGTGGGAGTCCCGCCGGCTGCCCGGCAGCGCCGCCGGGCCGTCGCCGGACCGGCTGCTGCTCGGCAGCGAGGGAGTGCTCGGCGTGCTGACCGAGGCCTGGCTGCGGCTGCAGGCCGAGCCGGTGCACCGGGCCAGGGCCGTGCTGGCCGCCGCCGACCTGGCCGCCGGGGCCACGGCGCTGCGCGCCCTCGTGCAGGCCGGCCTGGCCCCGGCCACCTGCCGGCTGGTCGACCCGGTGGAGTCCGCGCTGACCGGCGCCCTGGGCAGCGGCGAGGCAGCGCTGGTGCTGGGCGCCGAGTCCGCGGTCGGACCGGTGGACGCGGAGCTGGCTGCGGCGGTGAGCGCGGCCGCCGACCTCGGCCTGCGGCCGCTGCCGGCCGGCGAGTCGGCCGGCGCCGGGGACGCCTGGCGGGCGGCATTCCTGCGCGGGCCGTACCTGCGCGAGCTGCTGGTGCTCTGCGGCGTGCTGGTCGAGACGGTGGAGACCGCGGTGACCTGGGACCGGTTCCAGCCGCTGGTCGACGCGGCCGGCGTGGCCATCCGGGCGGCGCTGCGGGCGGTGTGCGGCGGCGGCACGGTCACCTGCCGGGTCACCCACGCCTACCCGGACGGTGCGGCGCCGTACTTCACCCTGCTCGCCCCGGCCCGGCGGGGCAGCGAGCTGGCCCAGTGGGCCGAGGTCGAGGCCGTGGCGAAGGACGCGGTGCTGGCCGCCGGCGGCAGCATCACCCACCACCACGGGGTCGGCCGGGACCACCGCCGGTGGTACCGCCGGCAGCGGCCGGACCCGTTCGCGCTCGCCCTGGCCGGGGCGAAGTCCGCGCTCGACCCGGCCGGCATCCTCAACCCCGGCGTCCTGGTCTAGTCCGCCGTGACTTCGGTCTAGCCACCCTGCTCTGCCGTCTCGTGGAACACGCAGGACGCCGGCGCGCCCGTGACATACGCGATGACGCCGACGGCGGTGTCCTCGCTGCCCCGGATGTACCCGCCGGCGTAGCCGTTCTCGGACAGGAAGATCCCCCAGTTGAAGATCCACGGCCGGGTCGGGCCGTCCGGGGCGGGGAACGGCTCGGGCACCGGCCGGATCCGTCGCTGCAGGACGTACGGGCCGTGCATGGCCTCGGTCAGCAGCTGGTCCCATTCGTCCGCTCCGACCAGCCAGCCGGCGACGAAGCCGGCCCCGCTGCGGCGCAGCGTCGCCTTCAGCACCAGGTCCTCCCGGTGCTCCCGGGCGTACTCGACCAGGTCGACCCGGCGGCCGTCCACAGTGACCGGACCAGGCCGGACCATCCGGGTCCACGGCAGGATGCGGTCGAACGCGGCCAGCTCCTCCGCGCCGTAGCTGGCCCGGTTGGCCTCGTCGGACAGCAGGGCCAGGGCGGCCTTGCTGCCGTACAGCTCCACCCCGATCGGGGTGAAGATCCGCACCTCGCCGCGCTCGGCCGCGCCCAGCAGCGGATCGATCAGCTCGGCGACGCCGGGGTCGGCCACCTGGTCGAGCTGGAACAGCCGGTAGACCACGTCGACCGACCGGCCGGCCAGCCACACCCGACCGTCCCGGTAGGACAGCTCGGCGAGGTGGCCGACGAGCACGTCCATGCCGAACTCGGCGAACCGGGCCGCCCTGGGGTGCAGGACCGGCTGCAGGTGCAGGAAGCTCTGGTACTCGTCGACGATCGCGACCACCGGCCGCCCCCCGGCCCGCTCGCCGCCGGTCCCGCGGCGCCCGGTCCGGTCGCACTCGGCGCGCAGCATCTCGCCGACCTCGACCATGGTGTCGACGTGGCCGAGCCGGTTCTCGACCGCGAACGCGGCGAACTCGGGGTGGCCGAGCAGGGCGTCGTTCAGGGCGGCGCTGTCCAGCCCGCCCAGCGCCGCGGTGATGTTCAGCTCGAGCAGCTGGAACCCGGTCCTGCCGCGGTAGAGGTCGCCGCGGGCCAGCCGGGGCACCCAGTCCGTGTGCGACCGCAGCACGGCCTGCACCTGCGGCTCGGTCGCCCCCACTGCCCGGGCGAACGCGGCCAGGTCGCCGCCGAACAGCCGGGCCGGCAAGTCCATCAGGGCCGCGTACACCAGGGCTAGGTCGTCGGTCACCTGCGCCTGCTCGGCCCGGCTGAGGAAGCCAGGCCGGTACAGCCAGGCGCCGCGGTAGTGGGTGCGGGAGATGTCCGCGGCCTCGACCGTCTTGGCCAGCACGTCGGTCGGCAGCCGTCCGCTGGCCGCCGCCTCCAGGTAGCGGGCGGTGATCGCGTTGTGTGCGCGCTCGCTCATGCCGGCACTCCCTGGTAGACGGTTTCGACGTCGCTGACGATCTGGATCTGCCGCTCCAGCGCCTTGATCCGCCGAACGTCGGCGTCCACGGCCGCGGCGTCCGGCCCGGCCAGGATCACCCAACCGAGCGCGGTGAAGAGGTCCTCGGTCGCCGGCACCAGGTCGCCGGTGCCGAACGGGAGGTGCTTGCTGTGAAACGTGGACAGCTCCTCCAGGCCGGCGAAGATCTCCGCGTTGCACCACACGCCGGCCCGCGGCGAGGACACGAACACCGCGGACAGCTCCTGGGCCAGCCGGTACCCGGGGCGGAACTGCCCATGAACCCGGTGCGCGATCGTGCGCCGGATCTGGTTGTCCCCGGTGGCCAGCTCGGTGATCATCTGATGGCCGAGACCGGCCGGGCGGCTGGCCGTCTCCATCAGCAGCGGCCCCTCCGCGGTCAGCATCACCTCGGTGTGGCCGCACCCGTTGCGGACACCGACCGCGTCCAGCACGTCCCGGGTGTACGTCCACACGGTGGCCACGTCCGGATGCTCCGGGGGCAGGAACTCGACCCGGTCGTAGAGTCCGATGTGACCGTCCCGGCCGGACTTGGTGTAGCGGCACACGTCCACCAGGCCGTGCCGGCCGTCGACCGAGTAGCTGTCCACCAGGAACTCGGTGCCCTCGGCGTACTGCTGCACCAGCACCGCGTCGTTGCGCAGCCCGGTCAGGTTGGTCTGGCCGAAGATCTCGGCGAACAGCGGACGCCAGTCCGCGCCGGGCCGGACCAGGTAGACGTGGTCGCTGGAGGCGCTCTTCGGCGGCTTGAGCACGATGGGCCGGCCCTCCAGCCCGCTGCCCCGGATCCACCGGGCCAGCTCGTCCGGGTCGGCCGAGCAGAACTGGCGCAGGTGCGGCACCCCGGCCGCGGCCAGCGCCCGGGCCATGCCCCACTTGTCCCGGCGGGCCCAGCCGAGCCCTGGAACGTTGCCGGAGCCAGGGCAGGCCAGCTCGGCCAGCCCGTCGTACAGCTCCACGCCCAGCTCCGACCCGGGGATGATGCACAGCGGCCGGTAGTCCCGCAGCCGCGCGGCCAGCCCCGGCAGGTCGCCGTCGAAGACGTGCACGGCGTCGAAGTTCTCCGGGTGCCAGGAGCCGCGGTAGGCCAGCGTCGGCTCGGCCTCGGTCAGCACCGCCACCGGCCGGACGCCGGCGGCCCGGAACGCGGCCGCGTACTCCTTCCCGGTGGACACCGGGTCGACAATGATCGCATATCGGTGCATTGCTCTACTCCGTACTGTCGCTAGTGGACATAGAAACGAGCTCGCGTTCCGCGTCGGGCTCCGCGGCCGGCGCGGGTGCCGGTGCGGGCCGCATGCCGAACCAGGAGGCGATCAGGGCGAGCAGGCCGACCAGGCCGGAGAGCCCCCACATCGCGGGTCCGAGGACGTGGTACGCGGCGACGCCGATGAACGGCCCGACCGCGAAGGCCACCCCGAACGTGGCGTGCGCGGCACCCTGGTAGCGGGCACGCAGGCCCGCGGGCGCGGCCACCGACGGGTAGCTCAGCATGGTGGGGCCGCCGACCACCTCGCCGAGCGACCAGATCAGCGTGCCGGCGACGAAAATTCCCGCCCCCCACGGCAGCCCGTACAGCGCCTGACCGCCGCCGAGCAGCAGGAACCCGGCCGCCATCACCCGGGGCGCCGACCGCCGCTGCACGACCTTGGTCACCAGCACGCCGAAGGCCATCACGATGAACGCGTTCAGCGCGAGCATCTCGCCGTACCAGCGGGGAGCCAGCCCGGCGTCCTGCATCGCCAGCGGCAGGATGGCCGTGCTCTGCACGTACACCGCGATGTTGAAGAACAGGCCCAGCAGGTAGAGCAGGTAACGGCGGTCGGCGAGCACCCCCGAGTAGCCGCCCCGGCCGTCCCCCGGCACCGGGCCGGGGCCGCCGGTCGGATCGGTGGCCCGGCGCGGCAGCGCGATCGCGGCGACCAGCGCGAACGCCACGCAGGCCAGCGCCTCCGCCCAGAACAGCAGGTGGTAGGACACCGCCAGCAGCGCGGCGCCGATCAGTGGCGCGGTGGTGTTGCCGATGCTGAACGCCGTGCGGTAGATCGAGAAGATCATCACTCGGCGGTGCGGTGGGGCCAGCTCGGCCAGCAGCGCCGTCGCCGCCGGCCGGAAGATCTGCGTGACCACCCCGACCAGCACGACCGCGACCAGCAGCGCCGGGAGGCTGGTGAGGTACTGGACCGCGAAGATGAACCCGGCGCTGCCGAGCATGCTGACCAGCGTGCACCGGCGGGCCCCGAGCCGGTCGGCCAGCGCCCCACCGATGATCACTCCGACCACCGTGCCGGCCCCGTAGCCGCCGAGCGCCACCGCGGCCTGGGTCCGGCTGAACCCCTGCGCGGTCAGGAACAGCACCAGGTAGAACTGGAAGAACCGGCCGAGCCGGTTGAGGAACACCCCGACGATCAGCGCCCGCACCGCGGGTGGCGCCCCGCGCAGCGTCGCCAGCACGCCGTCGTCGCCGCGCGCGGTCATGCCGCGGCGCTCTGCTCGATGGCGGCCTGCTCGATGGCGCCCTGCTCGATGGCGCCCTGCTCGGTGGCGCCCTGCTCGGTGGCGCTCCAGGCGATCGGGCACAGCTCGTCGGAGATCCGGAACAGCTCCCGGCCGAACATCGCGTTGAGCACGGTGGCCGCGCGGATCGGCAGCAGGGTCAGGTTCGCGTCCGGGATGCCGTGGGTGTACCGGCCGCGGTTCAGGGCGAAGATCTTGTGCCCGTTCATCCCCTTCCAGCGCACCGAGTAGTCCGGCTCGATCACCGGCTCGCCCGCCTCGTCCACCTCGACCCGGTCCCACAGGTCCTGGTCGAACGGGATCGGGGCCAGCCGCCGGCCGGTGGCCACCACGGTGTGTCGCATTCGGAACGTCTCGGCCCCGTCCAGCCCGTCCACGTGCAGCAGCACGTGGTCGCCGTCCACCTCGCCGTGGGTGACGTCCCGGCCCGGCCGCAGTGTCACCGGGAACCGGCCCAGCCCCAGCATCCCGTCGTAGTTCGCCTGGTAGAGCACACGCAGACCGCCGGGGGTCAGCGCGTCCGCGGTGGTGCGCTGCTGCTCGATCAGCCGCCGCCGGGTCGGGGCCGCCAGCCCCTGCAGGAACTCCATGTGCGCCGGCCGATAGAAGTCGTTGGCCATCGAGGAGTCGTCGATGCTCTCGAACCAGTGGTGCCGGCCGAACCAGGTGATGTCGGTGCAGCCGCGGCGGAGCAGGGTGAGCACGCACTCCAGGCCGGTCTGCCCGCTGCCGACGACGGCGACCGGCGCGTCCGGCTCGGCGACGACGTCCGCGATCCGGGCGCCCAGCCGGTCGGCCACGAAGCAGCGCGCCGGCGGCAGCCCGGCCAGCCCCTCGGGCATGGCCGAGCGGCTGCCCACCCCGATCACCACGTGCTGCGAGCGGGCCAGCGGCCGGCCGCCGGCGTGCACGGTGAAGCCGCCCCGGCCGAACGACACCCGGTCCACCGACACCCCGTAGTGCACGTCCTGCAGCTGCCCGGCCGCCCAGGCCAGGTAGCGCTGGTACTCGGCCCGCGGGATGAAGTCGAACTGCGCGTTCAGCAACGCGAACAGCCGGCCGGTCGACACCAGGTAGTTCAGGAACGTCAGCCGGTGGGTCGGGTCCACAAGCGACACAAGATCCTTCAGCCAGGAGGTCTGCATGCGAACCCCCGACTGCAGCAGGGTGGGGTGCCAGACCGGGCCCGGCTGGCGGTCGAACAACGCGATCCTCTCGGTGCTGCACGACTCGAGCAGGGCGGCCACGCTGAGGTTGGCCGGGCCGGCACCGATGCCGACCGCGTGGTAGTACGGCGCGGCCTGGGCAGCGTCGTTGCTGCTGGTCACTGGGAGATCCTCTCTGCTTGGTGGGGGTGTACTCGGGTGCTGAGCTCGTCGGCTGCCCGCCGGCTGGCGGCCAGCGCGGTCTTGGCGGACCCGCCGGAGCCGCCGGCGAAGGTGAAGATCCGGCCGCCGGTACCGGGGACCGGCGCCAGGGCGAGCGTGCCTCGGTCGGAGTAGCTGTCGGCCGCCGCGGTCCGGCGCAGCGGCGGGCCGAGCCGGAGGTTCGGGAACCGGGTCTCCGCCCACCGCTCCGCGGTTGCCTGCGGCTGCGGGCTGCCCGGCGGCAGGTCGGGGTCGACGTCCCAGCGCTGGACCGGCGTCCCGAGCAGCATCGCATCTGCCCCGACCGGCCGGCCGTACAGCCCGGAGGTCTGGTCCACGAACGGCGGCGGCCGCCAGCCGGCCGCCGGGTAGACCGTGTACTGGATGGACTTCGTGCGCAGCCCGGCCGGCGGCAGCCCGCTGCGCCGCAGCAGCCGGCCGGTCCACCGCCCGGCCGCGACCACGACCAGGTCGTAGTCCCGGCGGTCGGTCCGGGTCCGGCACCGGACCAGCCCGTTCGGTCCGTACCGGAGGGTGCCGACCGGCACCGGCAGCAGGCTCACCGGTGGGCGGCCGGCCAGCTCGGAGAGCACCGCGCGGCGCAGCGCGGCCGGGGACAGGTAGCCGGCGTCGCGTTCGGACACCGCGGCGCAGTGTGCCGGCAGCCCGGACCAGCCCAGCGCGGCCAGCCGGCCGGGTGTCAGCAGGCTCGCCGAGCCGGGCAGCGCCCGGTCCAGCTCGGCCAGCCGCGGGGTGGGCCGCGGCCGGCGACTCGCACACGTACACCGAGCCGACCTCGCGGTAGTCCGACCAGCGCCGCAGCGTCTCGCTGGCCCGCAGCTCGAGCAGGCTGTCGACCGCCGCCTCGCTCACCGCCGGGTCCGGGTCGAAGCCGCGGACCATCCCGCCTGACACCTCGGTGGCGTCGCCGCCGCGGGCGGCCGGCTCGCCCAGCGCCAGGTCGACCCGTCCAACCCCGGCCCGTGCCAGCCGCCAGGCCAGCAGCGAACCGGCCAGCCCGCCGCCGACCACGCAGACCCGCACCTCGCCGGTCATGCCGCCGCCCGCCCACGGTGCTCAGCCCGGCCGGCCGTGGTGCCGCTGAGCGTCCCGACCAGCCGGCTCGCCCGCTCCCATTGGGCGTCCGAGATGGACGGTGCGGCGAGCACGGCCAGCACCGCCCGGGCGGCCAGCGCCGGATCGAAGCTTTCCGGCCGCAGCGCCTCCTCGGCTCGGTCCAGCTCGGCCGGCACCAGTGCCGCCGGCAGCGACAGCCGTGCCGGGCGGCTTCCGGTGCCGGCCAGCAGCGGCCCGGCCCAGTCGCGGAACGCGGCGTACGACCCGGCGGTGAAGTCGGTCTCGGCCCGGTCCGGCCGGTTCCAGCACAGGTACAGCCGGACCAGCGCCGGGTCCTCGGTGGCCAGCAGCTCGTCCGCCCAGACCGCGTGGTTCCGGCTGGTGGAGAACTTCTTGCCGTCCAGCTGCAGGAACTCGTTCACCACCAGGCCGGCCAGCGGCGGCTTCGGCAGCCCGGCGGCGGTCAGCAGGGCCGGGGTGAGCAGCGCGAAGTAGAACGTGTTGTCGATGCCGTGGAAGTGCCACACGCCGTCCACCTCGCGCCAGGCGGCCACGAAGTCGTCCAGCGAGCGGGCCGCCGGGGCGACCGCCCGGCCGACGCCGTACAGGTAGGACAGACCCAGCTCGGCGTACACGTCGACGCGCAGCCCGGCCGCCGGGCCGGTGCCGGGAATGCCCCAGTCGGTGGGGTAGGCGATCGGCACGTCGGGCAGCCCGACCCGCAGGTAGTGGGCGACCACCGCGCGGGCCCGGGGCGGCAGGGCGGCCTCCGCCCAGGCGTGCAGCAGGCGGTCCCGGTAGTCCTCCATCCGCAGCACCGGGACGGTCGCGGTGAACGGCACCGGCTGGCCGCCGCACCGGTCGCAGACCGGGTCGAGCAGGGTCTGCGCGCAGGTGTAGCCGCCGCATCCCTCACAGGACCCGCCGCTGGCCGGCCAGCGGCACCGGGAGCACAGCCCGGCGACGTAGGAGTGGTGCAGGGTGCGGGCGCAGTCGCGGCACCGGTGCAGGGTCATCTCGCGCATGGTCAGCGTGCCCCGCTGCACCATCCCGGCGACGAAGCCGGCGACGGTCGGGACGAAGTCGGGGTCCCGGGCCGGGTCGACGAACGTGTCCCAGCCGACCCCGGCCTGCCGGTACGCGGACAGGATCCGGTCCCGGTAGGTGTCCACCAGCTCGTCGACCGGGATCCCGTCGGTCTGCGCCCGGGTCAGCACGTAGTTCTGGTGCACGTCGACGCCGGCCAGCACGAGGGTCCGCTCGCCGCGCTCGCGGGCCGCCCTGGCGGCGACGTCGGCGGCCAGGTAGGGGCCGGAGAGGTGGCCGACGTGCAGCGGTCCGTTCGGGGTGGGCTGGGTGATCGCCACCACGGTCAGCCCGGTCCGGTCCTCCGGCACCGCGGGACCGGTCTCGGTCCTGTCGAACACGCGCACGTCGGTGGCTCCTCTCGATCTGCTGGGCCGCGGGGGCCTCTCGCTGGACAAAGAGAACCGGGCCGGCGGGCACCGGGCCTGAGCAGGCCGCTACTCAATTCCGGTGGCCGTCGAGACCCGGTACTCAATCTCGCCGCGGCACGTATCTTGAGCGGCGCCGGTCGGTTCTGATACGTCCGCCGGGATGCGACCCCTGGCCCGCGGCCTAACATGCCGTGGTGCGGGAAGAATGCCGGCCCAGCCCGTTTCACGTGGGTATCTCCGGATGGACCTACCCGCCGTGGCGGGGTGTGTTCTACCCGGCCGGGCTCGCCCACCGGCGCGAGCTGGAGTACGCCGCAGGCCGGATGAACTCGATCGAGATCAACGGGTCGTTCTACGCGCTGCAGCGGGTGACCTCCTACCAGGCCTGGCACGCCCAGACGCCGCCCGGTTTCGTCTTCTCGGTGAAGGGTCCGCGGTTCGTCACCCACCTGAAGAAGCTGGCCGGGGTGGAGGCTCCGGTGGCGAACTTCCTCGCCTCCGGGGTGCTCGCGCTGGCCGACAAGCTCGGGCCGGTGCTGTGGCAGCTGCCACCGAACCTCGGCTACGACCCCGGCCGGCTGGCCGCGTTCTTCCGGCTGCTGCCCAGGACCACCGCAGCGGCCGCCGAGCTGGCCGCCCGGCACGACGAGCGCATGGACGGGCGGGCGCACACCGTGACCGAGGTGGACCGTCCACTTCGGCACGCGGTCGAGGTGCGGCACCGCTCGTTCGAGACGCCGGGCTTCGTCGACCTGCTCCGGGAGAACGACATCGCCCTGGTCTGCGCGGACACCGCCGGGAAGTGGCCGATGCTCGACGACGTCACGTCCGACTTCGTCTACGTGCGGCTGCACGGCGCGCAGGAGTTGTACGTCAGCGGCTATGACGACGCGGCGCTGGAGGTATGGGCCGACAAGATCCGGTGCTGGCGGTCTGGCCGGACGCCGACCGGCGGCCGCACCCTGGCGCCGCCCGCCCCGGTGCGCGAGCGGGAGGTCTTCGCGTACTTCGACAACGACGTCAAGGTCCGCGCCCCGTTCGACGCGATCGCCCTGGCGGCGAAGCTCGACCCGGCCGCGCCCGCCGGATGAGGGCCACCGGGCCGGGCCGGCCGGTCTTCCTCGGCGCGGCGGTGGCCATGCTGGTGGTGCTGCTGGTCCGCAACCGCTACCTGTTCACCAGCCGGATCTACGAGGACGGTGACGCCGCGCTGAACTCGCTGCTGGTGCAGCGGGCCGAGCGGCTCCAGTTGCTGATCGGCAACTACTCGCGGGTCGGCTTCCACCATCCAGGGCCGGCGTTCCTCTACCTGCTCGCCGCCGGCCAGGCGGTCTTCCACGACCTGCTGCACGTCGTGCCGAGCCCGTACGGCGGCCAGGTGCTCGGCGACCTGTTCTTCGCCGCCGCGCTGGTCGGCTGGATCGTGCTGATCGTCTACCGGGTCACCGGGTCGGGGCTGGCCGCCGGCGCGTCGTTCGCGACCGTGCTGTGGTTCGCCGGCGCGCACAGCCTGGCCGGCGACCTGTGGTTCCCGTACCTGTACAGCGCGGTGTTCCTGCTGCTGGTGGTGTCCGGCGCGGCGCTCGCCGCCGGCCGGACCGCCGAGCTGCCGGCGTTCGTGCTGGCCGCCGGCTTTCTGGTGCACGGCCATGTCAGTTTCGTCCTGTTCGTGGCCGTGACGGCCGCGGTCGCCGGGGCCGGCTGGTGGCTGGCGCACCGGCGTGGGCACCGGGGTGGGGACCGGCGCGGGGAGCTGGGCGCGCACCGGCGGCAGGTGCGGATCTCGCTCGTCCTGGTCGGGCTGTTCCTGCTGGCGCCGGCGCTGCAGACCGCGTTGCACTTCCCCGGGCCGTGGCCGGACTACCTGCACTACGCCGGCCGGCGGGACGGGGGCGGCTGGCACCCGCTCGGCGCCGGGCTGCGCTACCTGGCCTGGTACTGGTCGGGCGGGCAGGTGCCGCTCGTGGTGACCGTCCTGGCCGCGGTCGGCGGGGCGGTGCTGCTGGTCAGCGACCGGGACTCGGCCCGGCGCCGGTTCTTCCGCGCGCTGTTCGGGATGCTGGCAGTCGAGTCCGGGCTGTTTCTGATCTACCTGCTGGGCGGCGTCGACGAGCTGGTGCCGAAGAACCGCTACGTCGGCTTCTTCTACCTCGGCGTGCCGCTGCTGCTGGCGCTGGCCGGGGCGGCCCAGCTCGGCGCGCGGGCCCGCGACCTCGGTCGGCTCGCCCCGGTCGCGGTGTCCGCCGCGGCGGCGGTGGTCGCCGGGATCGGCGTCGCCGGGCCGGCGTGGACGAGCCCGTACCGGGGCGTGCCGGGCTACCCGGCCGCGGTCGCCGCGCTGGCGTCCAGCCCGGACCGCGCCGCCGGGCCGATCACCGTCTCGATTCCGCGGCACGACGACTGGGCGCTGGCCGCTGGGCTGGTGCTCGAGGCGACCCGCCGCCACCTGCCGATCTGCGTGCAGGGTGCGGAGTGGACCAACCTGTTCACCGGCCGGTACGTCTGCCCTGCCCGGCACGCCGGCTGGCCCGTGCAGGTGCGCAGCACGCTCAGCAGCGCGGGCGGCGGCCCGGTCCCGGCCGGCAGCCGGGTGGTGTGGAGCGGCCCGTCGATGGTCGTCGTAACCAGGCCCTGACGTGGTTGGGTCTGCCCTGTGACCGCTGCCGGCGTCCTCTGGCTGCTCGCCGTGGGCGTGCTGGCCGGCGTGGTGAGCACGGTGGTGAGCCTCGCGTCGGTCGTCTCCTACCCGGCCCTGCTCGCCGCCGGGCTGCCGCCGCTCACCGCGAACGTGACGAACACGGTCTCGCTGACGTTCACCGGGGTGGGCGCGGTGCTCGGCTCCCGGGAGGAGCTGACCGGCCAGGGACGCCTGGTCCGCCGGCTCGGTCTGCTGACCGCGCTGGGCGGCGGCGCCGGGGCCGCGCTGCTGCTGCTCACGCCGGCCCGGACGTTCCAGTACGCCGCGCCCGGGCTGATCGCCGGAGCGTCGCTGGTGCTGCTCGGCCAGCCGGTCCTGGGTCGGCTGTCCCGGCCCGGCGGGCACGAGCGCAGCGTGGCCCTGCACGCCGCGGTCCTCGCCACCGCGGTCTACGTCGGCTACTTCGGCGCGGCCGGCGGGATCCTCATGCTGGCCGCGCTCGCGCCGCTGCTGGACCAGCCGCTGGCCCGGGTCAACGCGGTGAAGAACGCGATCTCCGGCCTGGCGAACGGGGTGGCCGCCGTCGCGTTCGCCGCGTTCGGCCCGGTGCGGTGGGCCGCCGCGGTCCCGCTGGCCGCCGGTTTCCTGGCCGGCGGCTGGCTCGGGCCGGCCGTCGTCCGCCGGCTGCCCGGCCAGGCGCTGCGCGTCCTGGTGGGACTCTGCGGGCTCGCCGTCGCAGTCACGCTTGGCCTGGACACCTACCGCTAGTGCCTACCGTCCGGTGACGAAACAGCCCGCGTGCTGGGTCCGGCGCCCGGCGGGTTCCTATCGTGACAGTGTGCGGGTTCTGGTGACGGGCGGGGCCGGCTTCATCGGCTCGCACGTGGTGGACTGGCTGCGCGCGGCCGGCCACCAGGTCAGCGTGCTGGACGCGCTGCTCCTTCAGGCGCACGGCCGGACCCGGCCCCTGGTGCCGGACGGTGTCCGGCTGCTGGTTGCCGACCTGCGCGACCAGGCCGCGGTGCGGGCGGCGGCGCCGCGGTGCTGGCCGCGGCCGTCGGCGCCCTGCACCTGCCTCCGGAGCCGACCAAGCTCGTCTCCTACGCCGCGGCGGCCGTCGCCGTCGGCGCGCTCGGGTACCTCCGGCACCGGCACGCGAGCTCGGAGCGAGCCGAGCCAGCGCGGTGGCCTCGCGGTGCACAGAGAGGCCGGCGGCCGGCGGTGGCCCGGGTGCTACCTGGTCAGCCGGTCAGCTCGCGTTCCAGCGGGGTCCGGAACCGGGGCGTAACCCGGGCGTCGCCGAGCCAGCCGGCCAGCCGCGCCGCCGCCGCCTGCACCGCCGCGACCGCGTCCGCGCCGAGATCCTCCAGCAGCCGGAATGCGACCTCGCCGTCCCGGCGGTGCGCCCAGCCGCCGACCACCCGGCTGTCCCACCACACGGTTGGCCCGATGTTGCCGGACCGGTCGAACACGGCCGGGCCGTGCTCGCCCAGGAACCACTCCCGCCCGGTCCAGCCCATCGGCGTCGAGTCCAGCGCCGGCAGCAGCGCGACCCACGGCTCGACCGGCGGCTCCGGTGCCAGGTCGTCGGCGAGCAGCAACCCGGTGCGGCCGTCGAGGTCGACCTCGACCGGCCCGATCTCGCGCAGCGTGCGGTTGACCTCGCCGGCGGTCCAGCCGGTCCACCAGCGCAGGTCGGTGGCGGTGCCCGGCCCGTACGCCCGCAGCCACTGCCTGGCCAGCTCGGCCCGGGCCGGCTCGGTCGCCAGCTCGGGCAGGCCGCCGGGCAGCCACGACTCGGTGGGCGCCCACCGGTACTGGCTGCTGATCCACGACCCGCGCGGCCGGCCGCGGACCACCCGGCCGTCCGCGGCGAGCAGGAACAGCACCCGGGTGGATGCGCTCACCCGGCCCTGCCAGCGGGAGCCGACCCCGACCAGGATCTGCTCCCGCAGCGCCGGTACGTCCCGGGCCAGCTCCACCGCCAGCGCCTCGCCCCGGTCGCTGAGCGCCTGCATGGTCGCGGTCTCGGCCGCGGCCAGCCAGCCGGCCGGGTCGTCGGTGATGCCGGACTGGGCCACGAACTGCAGCAGCTTGCGCCGCTCGGCCACCGCGACCGTGCTGGTGCAGGCCGCGTGCACGACCGGCACCGACTCGACCGGGGTCACGAACACGGTCCGGCGCATCCCGAGCATCCGTAGCAGCGATCGCTGCTTGTACAGCGCCTTCTCGATACCGGCGGGCTCCACGCCCGGCATCCGCGCCCAGCCGCCCAGGTAGACCGATGCCGCGTCGGTCGAGTGCACCGCGACCAGGTCGTGGGCCACCTCGACGACCTCGGCGGCCCGGGCCTCGGCCGCGAGGTGGTGTCGTCGGGCCAGCCGGGCCCGCCGCTGCTCGACCCCGATCCGCTGCACCGACCCGCCGGTCACCGTGTTCCTCCGCTCGCCGTCGTCGACCTGCCACGAAACGTATCCGTTGCCCCGGTTGGGCGAGTAGCGTCGGGGTCCGGAGTTAGGAGCCCGGCATGACGTCCACTCCGCAGACCATGTCTGGCGCCGGCTCCTCCGCCAGCATTGCGGCGCCGGCGGTCACCGGCGGTCGTCGCCGCCGTCGGCCGTCGGGGGAGCCGCCGCCGCTCCCACGCGGCTTGCACACCTCGGGTCGGTGGTGGCTCGTCCTGGCCGGCGCGGTCGTCGCCGCTGCCATCGTGCTGGCCACCGTCGAGCGTGCCTACCTGGTCACAGACGTGGCCGACCACCGGGTGCTGACCTGGCTGGCCGGCCTGCGCACGCCCTGGCTGACCACGACCATGAAGGTGCTCGGTGTGCTGGCCACGGGCCGGGCGCTGCAGGTGATCTGGCTGAGCAACCTGGTCGTCATGGTGATCTTCCGGCGCTGGCGGCACCTGATCGTGTGGCTGGTGGCCGGTGTGCTGGTCAACATGATCACCGACTCGGTGGCACAGTCCATCCAGCGGCCCAGGCCGGTCGGGATCGAGATTCTCGGCGGATGGAAGAGCTTCGCCATGCCGTCCCTGCCGATGGCGATGGCGGCGGCGTTCCTGACCAGCATGCTGTACGCGACGGTGCCGGCCGGGCGGCTCCGGGAGGTCGGCAAGCTGGTGGCCGCCATCCTGCTCGCGGTCACTCTGCTCTCCCGGCTCTACCTCGCCCAGGACGGGCCCAGCGACGCGGTCTTCGGGCTGGTCATCGGGGTGGCGATCCCGCTGGCGGCGTTCCGGTTGTTCGCGTCGAACGAGGTGTTCCCGATCCGCTACCAGCGGGGTCGCACGGCGCACCTGGATGTCGGCGGCGCGCGGGGGGCCGCGATCCTGCACGCTCTCGCCGACCAGCTCGGGGTGATCGCGTCCGAGGTGAAACCGTTCGGCCTCGAGGGTTCGGGTGGGTCCACCCCGTTGCGGGTCAAGGTCAAGGGCGAGCCGGAGACCCACCTGTTCTGCAAGCTCTACACGGCGACGCACCTGCGCTCGGACCGCTGGTACAAGCTGGGCCGCACGCTGCTGTACGGGCGGCTGGAGGACGAGAAGCCGTTCAACGCGGTGCGCCGCCTGGTCCAGTACGAGGACTACGTGCTGCGGGTGATGTACGCCGACGGGCTGCCGGTGCCCGCGCCGTACGGGATCGTCGAGATCACCCCGGAGCGGGAGTACCTGCTGGTCACCGAGTTCGTCGAAGGAGCGAAAGAGCTCGGCGACGTCGAGGTCGACACCGAGCTGATCGACCAGGGCCTGCGGCTGGTCCGCCAGCTGTGGGACGCGGGGCTGGCGCACCGCGACATCAAACCGGCCAACCTGCTGGTCCGGGACGGCCGGCTCCTGCTCATCGACTCGGCTTTCGGCCAGGTGCGGCCCAGCCCGTGGCGGCAGGCGGTCGACCTCGGCAACATGATGCTCGTCCTGGCGCTGCGCAGCGATGCCAGCCAGGTGCATGCCCGGGCGCGGCGGTTCTTCTCCGACGACGAGATCGCCGAGGCGTTCGCCTGCACCCGCGGGCTGACGATGCCTTCCCAGCTTCGGCACCTCATCCGGCAGCAGGGCCAGGACCTGCACAGCGAGTTCCTGCGACTGCTCCCGTTCCAACTGCCGCCGGTGAAGATCCAGCGGTGGAGCCTGCGCCGCGTCATGCTGACCGCCTGGGCGCTGCTGTGCCTCGTCCTGGTCGTCGTGGTCGGCGCCCAGTTCCTGACCAGCCCGCTGTGAGCGCGTGATGAGAAACGTGATGCGGCTGGTCGCGGCGGTCGGCTGCTGCCTGCCGTTGGCGGCCGGCTGCATGGGCAACATACAGATCGGCACGCCGAGCGGGATGCCCGGCTGCACCTCGCCGGACGGCCGGGTCGCCGACTCGGAGATCCTTGTTGCCCAGTCGGTGCCCTCCGCACAACTGCTGCCATGCCTGCGTTCGCTCCCGGTGGGGTGGAGCTTCCGGCGGCTGGAGGTGCAGAGCGGGCGGACGCAAGTGCAGATCGGCTCGTCCGATCTGGACGGAGACCACCGGGTCACCGTCGCGTTGGAGGCCGGTTGCGATGTCGCCGGCGCGCCCGAGCTGGCCAGCGACCTGCCGGGCGCCCGCCGCTACGACCGGGTCGCCGCCGCCGACACCGGCTACCTCGCGGACCGGTACTACGTCTTCCAGGGCGGCTGCATCTCCTACCACTTCGATCTGCACGGCCGGGCCGGCGCCGACGCGGGGGCGGCGGTGGCCGCCGGGTTGGGATCCATCAGCAGGAGCTCGGTAGCGGCGGCGGTCCGCGATCGCAGCCACGGCCGGCTCACCCTCGACCCGGGAGGCCAACCATGACCGAATCTACTGCGGCCGCGGCCAATCCCGGCCGTTCCCAAGCGAGCCGGGCCCGCTGGGTGAAACTGGCCCGCAAGGTGCTGCCGCCGCTGCTGTCGCTGGCCATCGTGGCGCTGGTGTTCTGGAAGTTCCTGCCCCAGTTCACCAGCCTCTCGGCGGTCTGGGCCTCGATCAAGGCGATGACCTGGCTGGAGCTGACCACCCTCGCCCTGCTGGCGGTGTGGAACCTGGCCACCTACTGGTTCGTGATGGTGTCGACCATGCCCGGGCTGACCTACGGGCAGGCCGCGGTGGTGACCCAGTCCAGCACCGCGGTGTCGAACACGGTGCCGGGCGGCGGCGCGATCGGCATCGGGATGAGCTACGCCATGTACCTGTCCTGGGGCTTCTCCCGATCCCGCGCCTCGGTGTCGCTGCTCATCTCCGGGGTGTGGAACAACTTCGCCAAGCTGGCGATGCCGGTGCTGGCGCTGGCGCTGCTCGCGCTGCAGGGCGGTCCGAGCGGCGGCCGGCTGGTCGCCGGGCTCCTCGGCGTCGCCGGCCTGGTCGGCGCGGTCGTCCTGTTCGGGATGCTGCTGCACAGCCACGAAGCCGCCACCCGGCTCGGTCTCGTGGCCGCTCGGGTCGCCAACGCGCTGCGCCGGCCGTTCGGCCGGGCACCGGTCCACGGCTGGGAGAGGGCGACCACGAAGTTCCGGTCCCGGACGGTGACCCTGCTCAAGGCGCGGTGGCACTGGATCACCCTCACCACCCTGGTCAGCCACGTCTCGCTGTACCTCGTCCTGCTGCTGGCGCTGCGGCACGTCGGCATTGGCGAGGACAAGCTCGGCTGGGCCGAGGTCCTCGCGATCTTCGCGTTCGCCCGGCTGCTGACCGCGATCCCGTTCACTCCGGGCGGGCTCGGCGTGGTGGAGTTCGCCCTGATCACCGGCCTGTCCGCGGCGGGTGGTCCGCGGGCCGCGGTGGCCGCCGCGGTGCTGGTGTTCCGGGCGCTCACCTACGTCCTGCCGATCCCGATCGGCCTCGGCACGTACATCTTCTGGCGGCGCAACCAGTCCTGGCGACGCCCGCCCGGCGGGGCTCCCCGGACCGCCCTGGTCGCCGAGCAGGTCGAGCCGCCCGCGCGGGCTGCCGGCCCAGCAGCTGCGCCCGCACCGACTCCTGCACCGACCGCAGCCTCGTCCGGGGGCTGACGTGCTGCCGACCCGGCCGCGCTGGCGGTCCGAACCCCGGCGGCCGGGCACCACCCGCCGGCCGGTCCGTCCACTGTGGGCGGTGTGGACGGCGGCCGGCGGGCTGCTGCTGGTCGTCGCCTGCAGCCTCGTCGCGCACAGCGGGCGGGTGCCAGGCTGGGAGCGGCAGATCTTCCGGGCGGTGAACGGCCTGCCCGGGTGGCTCTACCGGCCGATGTGGCTGCTGCAACTCGCCGGCGTGGTCGGCACCCCGCTGCTGCTCGCGATCGGCGCGCTGGTCTGGCGGAAGTGGCGGCTGGCGTTGGCGCTGGCGCTGCTCGCCCCGCTCAAGCTGGTCGTGGAGCTGCGCATCCTCAAGCACCTGGTGGAGCGCGGCCGGCCCGGCCAGAACGAGCCCGGCGCGATCCTGCACAACGTGCCGCCGGCCGGGCTGTCCTTCCCGTCCGGGCACGCGATCGTCGCGTTCGGCATCGCCGTCCTGCTCGCGCCGTACCTGCGGACCCGCGGGCGGACCGTCGTGTTCGGACTGGCCGTGCTCGTCTGCGTGTCCCGCGTCTACCTCGGCGCGCACAACCCGCTCGACGTCGTCGCCGGGGCTGGCGCCGGGCTGCTCCTCGGCGGCCTGCTCACCGTGCTGGTCGGCATTCCTGCCGGGTCGTCGCGCGATCGGTGAGCGCTGGCCCTGTGCCCGCCAGGCCCGGGCTGGCGAGCGGCTTCGGCTTGGGTGGCTTTCGGCTTGGGGTTAGGCGGCGTGGGCGGGGTGGGTGGTGTAGGTGCGGCCGGTGGGGCTGGTCCAGGTGAGGCGTCCGTCGGGGTGTTGGCGGACTGTCCAGTCGGTCTGATGTTTCAAGCGGTGGTGGTGTCGGCATAGCGCAGCCAGGTTGTCGGGGGTGGTGGCGCCGTGCGGGTGGCGGGTGGTGTGGTCGAGGTCGCAGCGGTGGGCGGGTTGGCGGCAGCCGGGGAAGCGGCAGGTTTGGTCGCGGCCGCGGATGAGGGTCGCCAGGGCGGGTGGGGGTCGGTACGCGCGGGTGCCGGCGGCGGTGATGGTGCCGTCTGGGCTGGTGGCTAGCCAACGCCAGACGCCGTCGGCGGCCAGCCGGCGGGCCATGGCAGCGGGGATGGGGCCGATGCCGGGGATCTGCCCGGGCTGCTCGCCGACGATCTCGCCGACCTTCCCGGAGCTGGTGGGTCCGGCGCCGGCAGGCCCGGCACGGCCGGCGGTGCTGGCGCCGGTGGTGGGGGCGCCGGTGGTGGTGGCGCCGGTGGTGGGGGCGCTGGCGGCGGTGGTCGGGGTGCCGGGGGTGGTGATGTTGCTGTGGGCGGCGATGAGGGTGGCGAGGGGGACGGTGACATGGATGGTGGTGGGTGGGGCGGTGCGTTGGCCGGTGAGTAGGTCGATGAGGGCGTCGGCGCGGCGGGCGTCGGCGCTGCGTGGGTCGTGGGGGGTGGTGCTGTCGCGGGCGCAGGTGTCCAGGGCGGTGTAGGCACGGGCGGCGTCGTCGGCGGGAAGCAGCGCCCACAGCTCGGCCATGCCGTCGGGTTGGGGGGTCAGGGTGACCCGGCGTTCGGCCACCGCCAGCTCGTGTCGGGTCTGGGCAGCGGCCGGGTCGGCGGCGAGGACGGCGCGGCGGAGCCAGGCGCGGAGCTGCCCGACGGTGTGCTCGGCTGCGTGCGGGATGGCCTGCCCGGCCAGGTCCGCGGCGGTGGGCCGGGAGAGGGTCTGGACGGCCTCGGTGATGGCTTTGGCCTTGGGCAGGTCGAGCCGGCCGGCGGCGAGCCCGGTGGTGACGGCGGGCAGCCGGTCTAGGTCCAGGGCGAGAGCGAGCCGGTGCGCGGCGGCCGGGCGGGACAGCCGTAGCTCGGCGGCGATCTCGTCCTCGACGAACTCTGGGTCACTGCGGCGGCGGGCCAGCTCGCCGATCAGCGTCAGCTGCGCTGCGTTCGCCCACGACACCAGCCGGTCGGCGGCGGCGACCGCGGCGATCAGGGCGTCCTCGTCCAGCTCGGCCAGGCGCAGGGCGGCGAGCAGGCCGGCCAGCTCCGGGCCAATCCCCGCGATCTCCTCCGACCCGAACATACGTTCGAGCATAGCCACGTCCGGGACACCGACACCTCACCCTCACGAGGGACGTTCGGACCGCACCCGGTCAGTCACTGACAGCGCGGCGCAGCCCGGCGAGCGATTCGCCCAGCAGCACCCGGCGATCCTCGTCCGCGGCATAGTCGGCCAGCGCCGCGCAAAGGAAGACCGCCAGCACCCGCGCCGCCACCTCGGCTTCGGGATCGACCGGCCCGTACGCCGCGAGCAGCGCAGCCCGCGCCCGCCCGGCGAACCCGCCGTATGCCAGCGACAGATCCACGCTGGGGTCGGCGAGGCACGCATCTCCCCAGTCGATCACCCCCGTCGCCCGACCGTCCCCGCCGACCAGCAGGTGCCGCGAGTGCAGGTCACCGTGCACCACCACGAGGCGACCGTCCGGCGCGCCGACGCCAGCAGTGGAACGGCCGAGCCGATCGGCCCGGGAGAGCAGATCGTCGAGCGCCCGGCTCGGCTGCCACAGCCCGCGGCGGCCCAGGGCGTCGAGGCGCTCCCGGGCCTTCGCCGCGCGGACCCCGGGATCGCCCCGGCGCATCGGGTCGACCGGGAGGGGGGCGTCAACCTCAGCTACCAGCGACGGCTCGTGCAACGCCCGGAGCAGCCCCCCGACGCCGACCCCGGCCCGCTCCCGGTCCGGATCGGCCAACCCCGCCTCGGCCAGCTCGCGGCCGGGCACCATGCGGGCGCCGAAGAACGGCCAGGGATAGGTGTCCGACGGCGTTCCGATCAGCTCTGGCACCGGGATCGGCAGCGGGAGCCTGCGGGCCAGCCGAGGCAGCACCGCGATCTCCCGGCGCACCCCGGGCACCGCCATCTCCCGGCGCGGGAACCGGAAGATCCACCGACCGTCCATCAGGTGCACGGTGTTGTCCCAGCCGGTGGCGAGCGGCGTCACCGGCGCCCCGCGCAGGTCCGGGAACTGCCGTCCGACCAACTCGGCGGCCTCCGCCGCACCGACGGCATGCTCGGCGGCCCACTCCGGCGGGCGGGCCGGCGCCGGCTGGTCCGTCACGGCGCGGGGCGGTACGCGCCGGCGGCCTCCGCTTCTTGCTGCTCCCACTCGGCCCGGTCCAGGGCGTACTCGACGCCGCCGTGCTCCTCGCCCTCGATCGGGTACGGCCATGGCTGGTGGAAGACGCGCACGAACCGCAAGCCGGCCTTCTCCATCACCCGGCGGGACCCGACGTTCACCACCATGGTCTCGGCGAACACGCGCCGGGCGCCGAGCTCGGCGAACGCCTTGCGGATCAGCGCCCGCGAGCCCTCGGTGGCGTAGCCCTTGCCCCAGGCGGACCGGCGCAGCCGGTATCCGAGCTCGGGCTCGTCCGGGCTGCCTCCGGGCGGCGGTCGCAAGTGGAACCATCCCAAGAACGCCCCGCTCGACTTCTCGATCACCGCCCAGAAGCCGTACCCGGTAAACCGCCGGTAGTAGTCGAGGAACGCCGGCAGGAAGTCGTTCTCGATCTCCTCCCGAGGCGTCGGCCTGCCGCCGTTGATGAACCGTATCACCTGAGGGTCGCCGTCCAGCTCGACCAGATTGTCGACGTCGGACTCGGTGAACCGGCGCAGCACCAACCGTCCCGTCTCCAGGAAGACCTGCACCCCGCAACCTTCGCCGCGCGGCGGCGGGCCGGTCAACCGCATTAGCGACACCCCCTAGAGCAGGAAGCCGGCCGGGAACGGGTCCTCCGGGTCGAGGTGGTACTGCGCGGTGCCGGTGACCCAGGCTCGCCCGGTGACGGTAGGCACGACCGCCGGCAACCCGCCGACGGTGGTCTCGCCGACCAGCCGGCCGGTGAACCGGCTGCCGATCAGCGACTCGTTGACGAAGTCGACGCCGAGCGCGAGCTGCCGGCGACTGTGCAGTGCGGCCATCCGGGCGCAGGTGCCGGTGCCGCACGGCGAGCGGTCCAGCCATCCCGGGTGGATCGCCATCGCGTTGCGGCTGTGCGCGCCGTTCGCACCGGGCGCGGTGAGCTGCACGTGGTGGCAGCCGGCGATCTCGGGGTTCTCCGGGTGGCTCGGCCGGGCCTGGGAGTTGATCGCGTCCATCACCGCGAGGCCGGCGGCCAAGATCCGGTCGCGCTGCCCGCGCTCGAACGGGATGCCCAGCCGCTCCAGCGGCAGGATCGCGTAGAAGTTGCCGCCCCACGCCATGTCGTAGGTCACCTCGCCGAACCCGTCGACCGGCACGGTCTGGTCCAGCCCCCAGCTGAACGCCGGCACGTTGGTGAGCGTCACCTGCTCGGCCCGCCCGTCCCGCACCGCGACGTCGACGCTGACCAGCCCGGCCGGGGTGTCCAGCCGGATCGTGGTGACCGGCTCGGTGGCCGGCACCATGCCGGTCTCGACCAGCACGGTGGCCACCCCGATGGTGCCGTGGCCGCACATCGGCAGGCACCCCGACACCTCGATGTAGAGCACGCCGAAGTCGGCGTCCGGCCGAGTCGGCGGCTGCAGGATCGCGCCGCTCATCGCCGCGTGACCACGCGGCTCGTACATCAGGAACGTCCGGATGTGGTCGAGGTGCCGGAGGAAGTACCGGCGACGGTCGAACATGGACTCGCCGGGGATGACGCCGACCCCGCCGGTCACCACCCGGGTCGGCATGCCCTCGGTGTGCGAGTCCACCGCGTGCAGCACCAGCCGGCTGCGCATCGGCTCACCGCCCCAACGCGGACCGGCCGCCGAAGTAGCCGAGCGCCTCGTCGACCGCTCGCCGCACCTCCGCCTGCTGGTCCGCTCGAAGCGGCAGCCGGGGCAGCCGGGTCGGCCCGCCGTACCGCCCGGCCGCGTCCATCGCGAGCTTGACCGCCTGGACGAACTCGGTGCGCGAGTCCCAGCGCAGCAGCGAGTGCATGGCCCGGTACGCGGGCAGCGCCTCGTCCAGCTTCCCGGCCGCGACGAGGTCGTAGAGCACCATCGACTCGCGGGGCAGCGCGTTCGGGAAGCCGGCCACCCAGCCGGTCGCGCCGGTCAGCACGAGCTCGAGCAGCACGTCGTCGGCGCCGGCGAGCACGTCCAGTTGCGGGGCCAGCTCGCGGATGGCGTGGATCCGCCGGACATCGCCGCTGAACTCCTTGACGGCCAGCACGTCGGGCACCTCGGTGACCAGCCGGGCCAGCAGTTGCGGGGTCAGGTCGACCCGGGTGTCGTGCGGGTTGTTGTACGCGACGATCGGCAGCCCGGCCCGGGCCACCTCCCGGTAGTGCGCGACGACCTCGCGGTCGTCGGCTCGGTAGCCGTTCGGTGGCAGCAGCAGCACCGCGTCCGCACCGGCCTCCCGGGCCTGCTCGGCCCAGCGGCGGGCCTCGTCGGCGCCATAGGCCGCGCAGCCGGGCAGCACGGCGAAGCCGTCCCGCGCGGCATCGACGGCGGTACGCACCAGCGCCGCGCGCTCGTCGTCGGTCAGCGCTTGGTACTCGCCGAGAGACCCGTTCGGCGCCGCGCCGTGGCAGCCGTTCGCGGCCAGCCAGCGGACGTGCTCAGCGTACCGGTCGAGGTCCAGCGTTCGGGTCGAATCGTCGCGAAACGGCGCGGCCGTCGCGACCACGACTCCGTGCCATGGGCGGCTCACCCGTCCCAGGTTAGATGGCGGCCAGCCCACGGAGCATCGAACAGGCGTAGGAACGGCACCGGGTCGCGCTCCGACGCCGACCTTACCCGGGCGGCGGCGGGCGGCCTTGCCTGGGCGGCGGCGGGCCTTGCTTGGGCGGCGGCGGCGGGCCTTGCCTGGGCGGCGGCGGCGGGCCTTGCCCGGGCGGCGGCGGGCCTTGCCCGGGCGGCGGCCCTTGCCTGGGCGGCGGCCCTTGCCTGGGCGGCGGCGGGCCTTGCCCGGGCGGCGGCGGGCCTGGTCCGTCGGCGAGGGTGTGCAGCGGCACCGGGGTGGTGAACGGCCGGTTCGCGAACGCGCTGAGCTCCGGCCGGCGCCCGGTCTCGGCCGCCAGCAGCCGGCTGGCGGGCCAGCCGCAGATCCGGCCCTGGCAGCGGCCCATTCCGACCCGGCTGAGCAGTCGCAGCGAGCGGAGGTCGTCGGCGCCCAGCGCGGCGATGTCGGCGCGGACCCGGCCGACCGTCACCTCCTCGCACCGGCACAGCACGGTGTCCGGGCGCAGCCAGCCCAGCCAGCCGTCGGGAACGGGGTGGACGGCGTGCAGGGCATCGGCGAACCGCCGCTCCCGCCGGCGGCGAGCCAGCAGCGGCTGGACGGCTCTGCCCAGCGCCGCCGGGTCCAGCAGGCCGACATGCGAGGCGGCGGCCAGGCCGGCGATGGTTCCGGCGGTCATCGCCAGGTCGGCACCGCCCACGCCGGTGATCTCGCCGGCGGCGAACACCCCAGCCGGCCCGGCCCGGTGCAGGTCGTCGACGGCGACCACGACGCTGCCGTCGCGTGGGTCTGTCTCAACGGGACAGCCGAGCGCGACCGCGAGGTCGGCCGCCGGGGTGAAGCCGTGGCCGACGCACACCGCGTCCACGTCGACGGTTCGCGCGCCGCCCGGCCGCATCGCCCACTGGTCGTCGAGCCGTTCCACGGTCGCCCGCAGGCCGCCGCGGTGCTCGGCGACCGCGGTCACCGCGCACCGGCGCCAGACCGAGACCCGGTGCCGGGCCAGCGTGCCGAGGTACCCGGCCGCCTCGGCCAGCTTGGTCGGCGAGCCCGCCGCCGCCGGCAGCCGGCGCCACCAGCGCACCGGGTCGTTCGCCTCGACCACCGCCGCCACCTCCGCGCCGGCGGCGGCCAGGCCGGCGGCCACGGCGAGCAGGAACGGCCCGGTGCCGGCGACCAGCACCCGCCGGCCGACCAGCACGCCCTGCCCGGTGAGCATCGCCTGCGCCCCGCCGGCGGTGACCACGCCCGGCCGGTCCCACCCCGGGAACGGCACCACCCGGTCATGCGCCCCCGGGGCGAGCACCAGTGCCGCGGGCTCCACTTCGGACATTCGGTCGCCGTGGACCACCCGCAGCACTGGCCGGGTGGCGTCCAGCCCGCCGGCCAGAACGGGATGGTCCGGTCGGAACGTGATCCGCGGCTCGGTGCGGGCCCGAAGCAGCAGGCGTTCGGCTCGCCGGCTGTGGCGGTGGCCGACTGCCGGAACGGCCTCGGGTTGGCGGAGGTACTGACCGCCCGGGGTCCGACCGGCGTCCAGCACCAGCACCCGGGCACCGCGGTCCGCAGCCGCGACAGCCGCGGCTAGGCCGGCGGGCCCGGCGCCGACGACGACCACCTGCTGGGCCTCCGCACGCGGTGCCGGCGGCTGCGGTCGTCTCGGCCGTGCCGCGGGCGGTGGCGGGGCGCCGGTCTGGACGGCGTCGCCGTCGATGGCCGGCTGCAGGCAGGCCCGCACGCCGGGCCGGCCGTTCACGGCGAGCAGGCAGTCGTGGCATGCGCCGATCCCGCAGAACAGGCCCCTGGGCCGGCCGGCGAACCGGGTCATCCGGAAGTCCCGGCGGCCAGCGCCGATCAGCGCGGCCGCGACGGTCTGACCCGGACGGACCGGTAGCGGCATGCCGTCGACCGTGATCGTGCCGCCGGACGGCGGCGCTTCGGCGGTCCGTGTTGCGTCCTGCGGTCGGGGCGGCGCGGCGGCGGCCTCCGGCACGGCGCGCCGCGGCGGCGGTGGTACCGCGGCCGGACGCGGCTCCCGGTCTGGCGCCGTGTCGTCGGTGAACCGCTGGGGACGGAACGGGCGCAGGTCGACCGCTGGCTCGTCGCCGGCCAGGATCTGCGACACCAGCGACCCGGTGGCCGGCGCGAGGCCGATGCCGGCGCCCTCGTGGCCGTGCGCGTGCACGAACCAGGGCAGCCGCGGGTCGGGTCCGATGATCGGCAGGTGGTCCGGCGAGAACGGGCGGAACCCGGGATAGACGCGGATGGCCCGTACCTCGGCCAGCACCGGGAACAGCTCGATGGCGCCGGCAGCCAGCGCCTGCACGGCGCGGCCGTCGATCCGCCGGTCGAACCCGACCAGCTCCCGGGTCGCCCCGATCAGCACGGTGCCGCTGGGGGTGCCCTCGACCACCGGCGAGTACCGCAGCCCGGCGCCGCCACTGGCGACGTCGTCGAGGTACCCGAAGGCGTACACCTTGTGCCGGATCATCGGCGGCAGCGGCTCGGTCACCAGCACGAAGCCCCGCCTCGGCTGCACCGGCACCGGCACCGGCGTGCCTGCCGGGGTCGAGGCCAGCGCGGCGACCTCTCCCGCCCAGGCGCCGGCCGCGTCCACCAGGGCCGCCGCCGGGATCGGGCCGGCCGGCGTCCGGACCGCCGCGAGCGAGCCGTCCGGCCTGGTTTGGACGCCGACCAGCGGGGTGCGGGTGAGCACCCGCGCCCCCGCGTCGCGCGCCGCGGCCAGCAGCACCGCGGCCGCCCGGGCCGGCTGCAGCTGCATGTCCTGCCGGTAGGCCATTCCGCCGGCCAGCCCGGGCCGCAGCTGCGGCTCCCACTCGGCCAGCCGGTCCGGCCCGACGTGCTCGACCTCGACCCCCGCGCCGGCCTGCCCGGCTGCGGTCGCCTGCAGCGCGGCGAGCTCGGCGGCGGTGCCGGCGAGCACCAGGCCGCCCTTGTGTTCCAGCTCGAAACCGCCGTACCGGTCGGCCAGTTCCGCGGCCAGCGCGGCCCACCGCCGGTTGCTGAGCAGCGCCAGGTCGAGCAGCGGCCCCGGCGGCCGGTCGGAGACCAGCAGGTTGCCCTCGCCGGCCCCGGTGGTGCCGCCGGCCACCGCTCCGCGCTCCAGCACGACCACGGACAGCCCGCGCTGGGCGCAGGCCAGCGCGCAGGCGGCCCCGATCACCCCGGCGCCCACCACAGCGACGTCGTAGCCGCCGGCCGGCCAGCGCTCCACGGGCACCCCCAGGGGTCGGGTACCGGCGCGACGATAGGGCTCGACCGCCGATCGGGTCATCGTGCAGCTGCTGCACTTGCGCCCGGCGGCAGTCCGACAAACAGTTAGGGCCCAGATCGAGAGTACTGTCCTGTCGGAACGCGGGCGGGGTCGTGATGCTGGGCCGCCACCCGGCAGTGGGTCGGGCCGCGGCGCGCGGTCCACCTGGTCCGCTACGACCACGGCGTGCTGGTCCTGCTCGGCAAGCGCGGCAACGGCCATCCCGGCACCGTCGCGGTCGGCCAGCATCTCCTGACCGCGCTGCGGGCCGGGGTGCGCGGCCTGCCGTCCGTGCACAGCGTCGCGGTCGGGGTCGGCCAGCCCCGCGGCAAGCTGGTCGACCTGCGACTGTCCTATGACGAGGCGACCGTGGCCGCCCGGGTCGCCGCCGCCCAGCTACCCTCGATCGGGCCGGTGGCCAGCTGGTCGGACCTGGGCATCTACCGGGTGCTCTCGCAGCTGTCCGGGACCGCGCTGCGCCGGGCGAGTGTCCACCCCGGACTGGAGCGGCTGCTGGACGACAAGGCGCACCTGCCGCTGCTGGAGACCCTGGAGACCTACCTGGACCTGGCCGGGAACGCGCACGCGACCGCGGAACGGATGAGCCTGCACCGCACCTCGCTGTACTACCGGCTGCAGCGCATCGAGCAGCTTGCCGGCACCGACCTGCGCAACGGCAGCGAGCGGCTGTGCCTGCACCTGGCGCTGAAGCTGGCCCGGCTGGCCGGCCGGTACCGTCCGACCGGCGCCCTCGCCCCCCGGCTGACCGAGCCGCCGGCGCCCAAGGCGTCCCGAGCCAGCGCTTGACCAAACGTCGGAGACGGACGGCCGGAATCCCGACAATTGTTGGTTTCGTCCGGGATCGCCACCGGCCAGGGTAGGTCCGGGTGTCAGTCGGGGCCCCAGTTCGTCATGTGCGGCTGCTGCCGCCGCTCTCGGAGGTGGGGATGTCTGCGCGGATCCGGACCTGGTCGGCTGCCCTCGCCGTGTTCCCGGTGGTGCTGGCGCTCGCGGTGCCCGCTGCCCCGGCCGCGGCCAGCACCGACCCACCGGCCGGCGCCGCGCCGGCCGCCTTCCCGCCCGACTGCGCCGAGGAGGAGGCCGGCGGCGACCAGCCGGCCGAGGAGCCGCCGGCGGCCGAGGACGAGCTCTGCGGCCCGTCCGCACCGGGGGAATGGAAGGCACTGCAGGACACCTCGGGCGGGTCGGGCTGCCCGAGCGGGCGCTGCTGCGGGCCGCCGCGCAGGCCCAGACCCTGCCCACCGTGGGCGGGAGCTGGACCTCCGAGGGCCCGACCAACATCGGCGGCCGGGTCACCGGGGTCGCGGTCGACCCGACCCTGCCGGACACCGTGTACGTGGCCGCGGCCTCCGGCGGGGTGTGGAAGAGCACCGACGCGGGTGCCACCTACCAGCCGACCTGGCCCGCCTCGTTCCCGCAGGCCACCGGCGCGATCGCGGCCGCCAGCGACGGGACGGTCTACGTCGGCACCGGGGAGGCGAACCCGGGCGGCGGCAGCATGACGTACGAGGGCGACGGCATCTACAAGTCCACCGACCACGGGGCCAGCTGGCAGCACGTCGGGCTGGTCTCCTCCGCCACCATCGGCGCGATCGCGGTCGACCCGACCAACCCGCAGCGGGTGTACGTGGCCGCCGCCGGCTCGCTGTTCCGGGACGGCGGCGACCGGGGTGTCTACCGGTCCACCGACGGCGGCGCGCACTGGACCCAGGTGCTGGCCGGCACGACACCCGCCACCGGGGCGCTCGACATCCAGGTCGACCCGACCGACCCGAACCGGATCTACGCGTCCATGTGGGACCGCCGGCGCACCCCCGAGCTGCGCATCTACGCGGGCGTCGGCTCCGGGCTGTACCGGTCCACCGACGGCGGCACGAGCTGGCAGCGACTGTCCAACGTGACCTCGCTGGCCCCCGGCGACACGGTCGGGCTGACCTCCGCGCCGACGCTGGGCCGGATCGGGATCGGCGTGGCGACCACGATCCCGGGCCGGGTGTACGTGATCACCTCGTCGTACGGCCCGTTCGGCAGCGAGCTCGGCTTCTACCGCTCGGACGACGTCGGCGACAGCTTCGCCGCGGCGACGAAGGCCAACGCCGGCGGGGACATCTGGTGGACCGGCAGGGTCTGGGTGGACCCGGCCGACGGCAACCACGTGTTCGTCCCCGGGGTGAGCCTGCGGGTGTCCACCGACGGCGGCACCACCTGGGCCAATACCGCCGGCATGCACGTCGACCACCACGCGATGGCCTGGGACCCGAACGTCCCGGGCCGGGTGTACGAGGGCAACGACGGCGGGGCGTACCGCTCGGACGCCAGCGGCGCCACGACCACCTGGGTGAAGGGCACCGTCGAGCCGTGGACCCAGTTCTACAGCGTCGCGGTCAGCGAGCAGGACCCGACCCGGATCGCCGGCGGCACCCAGGACAACGGGTCGCTGCGCACCTGGGGCGCCACCCGGTGGAACTCCTGGGGCGGCGGCGACGGCGAGCAGAACCTGATCAATCCGGTGAACCAGGACATCGGCTTCAACTGCTCGCAGTTCGGCTCCTGCCGGCGGACGATCAACGGCGGCAGCACGTTCCAGTCGCTGCGGGGCCGGGTCGCCGACCGGTACAACTGGTTCGCTCCGCTGGAGTTGGCCGCGGACGACCCGAACGTCGTGTACTCCGGGGGCGACATCCTCAACCGGTCCACCGACGGCGGGCTCAACTACGCGCCGATCAGCCCCGACCTGACCGGCGGCCCGGGCCACAACCCGGTCTACCCGTTCGGCACGCTGACCACGGTCGGGTCCAGCCGGACCGACCCGAACGAGATCGTGGTCGGCACCGACGACGGCCGGGTGCAGGTCACCGCGGACCTCGGTGCAACCTGGACGGTCGAGCGGGCCGGCCGGCAGTGGGTGACCAGGGCGAAGGTCGATCCCACCGATCGGGACCGGATCTGGGTGACGCTGTCGGGCTACCGGGCGGGCACCGGCGACGGGCACGTCCTGGTGACCGAGAACCGCGGCCTCACCTGGAAGGACGTGACCGGCCTGCTGCCGAACGCGCCGGTGAACGACGTGGTCATCGGTCCGGATGGGTTCGTGTTCGTGGCCACCGACGTCGGCGTGTTCCGGGGCACCCCGACCGGCCAGGCCTGGTTCCGGGTGGGCACCGGGCTGCCGCTCGCCGCGGTCACCGACATCCAGTACAACGCGGCCTCCGGCCGGCTGTTCGCGGCCACCTTCGGCCGCGGCGTCTACAGCATCCCGGTCAGCTCCCTGATTGGCATCGGCGGCTAGGAGGTGTCCGCTAGCATGACCCGCTCGTTCCGGCCGGCACTCGCGATCGGCTGGGCGCTGTCCGCCGTCCTTCTGCTCACCCCGGCGGCCGCGGCGGCCAGCCCGGTGGTGCCGCCTCCGGTGGTCGGCTCCGACGTCGACCCGGCGTGGTACGGCGCGCTGCAGTGGCGCAACATCGGACCCCAGCTCGGTGGGCGCTCGCTCGCCGTCGCCGGCAGCCTCGCCCGCCCGGCCGAGTACTACGCCGGCGCCACCGGCGGCGGCCTGTGGAAGACCACCAACGGCGGGACGGACTGGGCGCCGGTCACCGACGGCAAGATCTCCAGCTCGTCGGTGGGCGCGGTCGCGGTCTGCCCGGCCAACCCGGGCGTCGTCTACATCGGAATGGGCGAGACCGCGCTGCTCGGCGGGGTGATCCCCGGCGACGGCGTCTACAAGACCACCGACGGCGGCGCCACCTGGCGGCACGTCGGGCTGGCGGACACCCAGATGATCGGCCGGATCCGGATCGACCCGGGCAACTGCGACCGGGTCTACGTGGCGGCGCTGGGCCACACCTACGGCCCGAGCGCCGAGCGCGGCGTGTTCCGGTCCACCGACGGCGGGGCGAGCTGGCAGAAGGTGCTCTTCCGGGACGAGCGGACCGGCGCCGTCGACCTCTCGATGGACCCGTCCAACCCGCAGGTCCTGTACGCGAGCCTGTGGTACGTCTTCCGCACGCCGTGGAGCCTGAACAGCGGCGGCGACACCAGCGGCCTGTTCAAGTCGACCGACGGCGGGACGAGCTGGACCGAGCTGACCGGGAACCCGGGCCTGCCGGCCAAGCCGATCGGCAAGATCGGGGTCAGCGTCTCCGGCGGCAACCCGAACCGGGTGTACGCGCTGGTCGAGGCCGCCGCCGGCGGGCTGTACCGGTCCGACGACGCGGGCGGGTCGTGGCAGCTGGTCAGCGACGACGCGGACATCCGGCAGCGAGCCTTCTACCCCACGTGACCGACGCGGACATCCACGCCGAGTACCTGCTCGACCTCGCGGTCCGCAACCGGACCACCGACGCCAACACCGGTGTGGTGAACATCCGGGCCTGCGCCGCGCAGGTCGACGACCGGGTCGCCACCGCGAACGAGCCCGCGGTGACCCAGGCCGGCACCGCCCTGGACAGCGAACTGTCCACAGTAGAGAACGAGCTGTACCAGACGAGGCTGCGGGCGGGGGAGGACCCGCTCAACTTCCCGATCAAGCTCAACGACAAGATCGCCGGCGGCGGCCGGCAGCCGCGGCCGGTCGGCGGATCCCACCGCTGCTCCGGGTCCAGCCGCGCCGGCTGGTAAGCCCCGGGCCGGGTCGAGGATCTCCGTCGGCACGCCCGGTCTTTTGTGCCGCGCGGGACGACCGTGGTCGTCTGGGGTCCGGCCTGTGGCTAAGATCCCCGGAACGTCCAGCTGGTGGTCCCTGCGACGATCCGGGTGCTCCGTGCCGGCTCGCTTCGGCTCGTGTCGATCGAGGAGTTGGTCTGAGTGTTCGAACGGTTCGCCGAGCAGAGCCGCCGCGCGGTCGGCTACGCGACGCGGCAGGCCCGCGACCGGGGACACCCCCATGTGGACAGTGACCACCTGCTGCTCGGCCTGCTGGCCGAGAGCGAGCCGGTACGGTCGGTGCTGTCCGAGCTGGGCGCGCCGCCGGCCGAGCTCGCGGCCGGGGTCGAGGCCGAGCTCGGCACCGGCACCGGCTCGCCGGACCCCATCCCCTTCTCCGCCGCGGCGCTGGCCGTCTTCCGGTCGGCCGAGTCGGACCCCGGCTCCCGGCCGGGGCATCCGGTGACCACCCTGCACCTGCTGGACGCGTTGCTCCGGGACGGGCGCGGCGCCGGAGCCCGCCTGCTCGGCGAGCGCGCTGTGACCGCGGCCCGCGTGCACCAGGCGGCGGCCAGCCCGCTGCAGGCGGCGGTATCCCTGCCCGATCTCGGACCGCCGCCGCCGCTGCCGGGCCGCCAGGCGCTGCGGCGCTGGTGCGGCTACGCCGTGGCCGGGTACGCGGCGGCCGCCGCGCTGCTCGCCGTGACCGCGCAGCGGCCGGGCACCGTTGCGCTGGTCATCGCGCTGAGCTGCACCGCCGGCGCGGCGATTCCGCTCGGCTGGCTGCTCGCCGGCCCACGCCGGGTACGCAGGACCGCCCGGCGGGACAGGGTGGTCCCGCTGCCGGCCGGCGATCGATCCGGCCTGCTGGCCCCCTCGGGGATCCCGGCCGTAGTGTTCTTCGCCACTCCGGAGCCGCGGCGGATGGGTCACGCGGTGGCGTTCGGCCGGCACAACCTGGTCGCCCTGCACGTCGCGTTCCTGCGCCGCGCGGACTGGGCGCCCTTCGTCACGGCCCACGAGCTCGGTCACGTCGCCCGCCGGGACTCCGGCCGCAGCCTGGTGGCCGGCGTGCTGCTCGTCGCGGTGGGGTACGAGGCGCTGTACGCCTGGGACGGGGTCGCCCGGCGGGCGGTCATGGTGCTGCTGGCGGCGGCGGTGTTCGTCGCCCAGTGGTGGAGCGCCGAGCTGGCTTGCGACCTGATCGCGGCCCGCTGGGTCGGCTTCGCCGCCGGGACCGCATTCCTGACCGAGGCGCGGCGGCTGATTCGGGACCGTCCGCATCGGCCACGTCGGCTGCTCCGGATCGGCTTGGGCCTGCTCCGGCACCCACCGATCCGGCTGCGGTTGTTCCTGCTCAGCCAAACGGCCGCGGTAACCGCAGACGGGCCCGGCCGGTAGGCCCGGCGCGGGTTCGGCATCACCCCGGCCGGGGCAGATTCCCGGCCGCCGGGGGATCGGCGCCTCACGACGCGGTGACGACGCGCGGGTGACGCTCGGGCACCGACGCAGGAACGGCCGGCGTCGCACCGCGGGCCAGGACCTGCGCCCTGAGTGCACGAGAGCCGAGGAGTCGCTCATGTACCGGTCCCTGATCATCGCCAGGATCACTCCGGGCACCGAGGACGAGATCGCCCAGATATTCAGCGAGTCCGACCGCACCGAGCTTCCCGGGGTGGCCGGGGTCGCCCGGCGCGAGCTCTACTCGCTCGGCGACTGCTACGTGCACCTGCTGGAGACCGACCGGCCCGGTCGGCTGGCCCTGGACGACGCCCGGCAGCAGGCCGAGTTCGACCGGGTGAGCAGGCGGCTGTCCGAGTACGTCTCGCCGTACCTGCCGACCTGGCGATCGCCCAAGGACGCGGTGGCCACCCGGTTCTACGACTGGACCCCGGCGCGGGCGGGTGGGCGGCCGTGAGCGCCCCGGCCCGGGTGGCGGTCGCCACCGCCGCGGACTGGACCCGCTGCACCGGCTGCGGCGTCCTGCTGTACGCCCGGCGCTTCGCCCGCAACCTGCGGGTCTGCCCGGGGTGTGGGCACCACGGCCGGCTGGACGCGCAGTCCCGGATCCGGCAGCTGGTCGACGCCGGCACGTTCGTCCCGCTGCCGGCCACCGCTGCCCCCACCGACCCGCTCGGCTTCACCGACTCGCAGCCCTACCCGCGGCGGCTGGCGCACAGCCGGCGCAGCACCGGGCTGGACGACGCGGTGGTCTGCGGGCTCGGCAGCATCGGGGGCCACCAGGTGGCGCTGGCGGTCATGGACTTCCGGTTCATGGGCGGCAGCCTCGGCTCCGCGGTGGGTGAGCTGGTCACCCGGACCGCCGAGGAGGCCCTCGACCGCGGGCTCCCGCTGCTCATCGTCACCGCGTCCGGAGGCGCCCGGATGCAGGAGGGCTGCCTGTCGCTGATGCAGATGGCGAAGACCAGCCAGGCCATCGCCCGGGTGCAGGAGGCCGGGCTGCTGACCGTCACGCTGATCACCGACCCCACGTACGGCGGCGTCGCCGCGTCCTTCGCCACCAACACCGACGTGCTGATCGCCGAGCCGCTGGCGCGGATGGGCTTCGCCGGCCCGCGGGTGATCCAGCAGACCATCCAGCAGGAGCTGCCGGACGGCTTCCAGACCGCCGAGTTCCTCCGCGACCACGGTCAGGTGGACATGGTGGTCGAGCGCCGGGAGCTGCGTGGCCGGCTGCGCCAGCTGTTCGCGGCGGCCGGCTCGCCCCGCGACCCGGTGCCGCCGGGCGCGCCGCCCGTGCTGGTGCGCGACCCGGCCCGGCTGGTCGCCCGGGACGCCTGGGATGTCCTCCGGCTGGCCAGGGACACCGGCCGCCCGACCACATTGGACTACCTCGGGCTCGCCTTCGACGAGTTCGTCGAGCTGCACGGCGACCGGCTGCACGGCGACTGCGCGGCGGTGGTGGCCGGTTTCGCCCGGCTCGGCGAGCGGTGGCTCGGGTTGGTGGGCCACCAGAAGGGGCACAGCACGGCCGAGCTGGTCACCCGCAACTTCGGGCTGGCCCGGCCGGAGGGCTACCGCAAGGGCCTGCGGGTGATGCAGCTCGCGGCCAGGCTCGGCCTGCCGATCGTGACGCTCGTGGACACTCAGGGCGCCTATCCCGGGGTGGACGCGGAGGAACGTGGGCAGGCGCTGGCGGTCGCGCAGAACATCCTGCAGATGTCGGGCTTGCCGACGCCGGTGGTGGCGGTGGTGACCGGCGAGGGCGGCAGCGGCGGCGCCCTGGCCTTCGCGGTCGCCGACCGGGTGCTGATGCTGGAGAACGCGGTCTACTCGGTGATCAGTCCGGAGGGTTGCTCGTCCATCCTCTGGCACACCGCGGAGGCCGCGCCCGAGGCCGCCCGGGCACTGCGGATCACCGCTGCGGAGCTGCTCCGGCAGGGGGTCGCCGACGGCGTCGTCCCGGAGCCGGCCGGAGGTGCGCAGAGCGACCCGATGGCCGCGGCGGACGCGCTGCGGCGCGCGGTCGAGGAGGTACTGCCGGAGCTGCGCCGGCTGCCCACCGACGAGCTGGTGGACGCGCGCCGCCGCCGGTTCCGGCGGTACGGCAGCTCGGCCGTCGACGACGTGAGCCCGGCCGAGCTGGCCGAGGCCGGCAAGGCGGCCTAGATGGCGAGGGATCGGAACTGCCTGGTGGTCGGCGTCTGCGAGCACCCGCACAGCGCGGCAGCGCTGCGCTACGCCGCGGACCGGGCCCTGACCAGCCTGGAGGAGGTCGTTGCGGTGCACGTGCAGCGCAACCACGTCCCGTGCATCCCGTTCTTCGACGTCAGTGGCGTGCTGCGGAAGTGGGACGCGGAGTACGAGGAGGCCGCCTTCTTCGACACCGTGGCCGTCCTCGGCGGCCAGGCCCCGACCTGGCGCTACCTGGCTCGGCGTGGCGACCCGGCTCGCTGCCTGGCCGCCACCGCCGCCGAGATCGGCGCGACTGCGATCGTGCTGGGCCACGACACCAAGCGCCGGTTCGGCGGGCTGCGCCGCACGGTCGCCCGGGCGCTGCGCCGGGCCCCGGTCCCGGTCGTGCTGGTGGGCTCGGACGCCCGGCCGGTGCAGGCCCGCGGCCGGGCCCGGCCGGCCACCGCCGGCGCGGCGGTGCCGGTGCGCCCGCAACGGCGGCCGAGCGGCGGTGACCCGCGATGACCATCGACATCCACGGGCACGTCACCTCGCCCGAGCTGTTCCGCCGGCTGCCGATGCCGCCCAGCCTCGCCGACATCGACGGGATGATCGAGCAGAAGGCGGCGCTCGGCATCAGCACCACGATCGTCGGCAGCCCGGTCGGCGCCGGGACCATGGTGCCGGTGCCGGGGCTGGACAACTACGACCAGCCGGTGGACAAGCTGGAAGCCTTCCACGACTGGGTCGGCGAGACCGTCCGGGCCCATCCCGGCAGCCTGAAGGCGTACGTCTACACCAACCCGTACGGCGGCGACGACCTGCTCGACCGGGCCGCCGCCCGGCTGGAGCAGGACGAGTTCGTCGGCCTGATCGTGAACACCAGCGTGCGCGGCAGGTTCCTGGACGACCGGGCCGCGGACGGGTTCTTCGCGATCGCCGCGGAGCGGCGGGCGCCCGTCCTGCTGCACCCACCCGCCGAGCCGATCGGCAGCTCGGCGGTGCGGCACCTGGGGTTGGTCGAGCACGTGGCACGGCCGGCCGACGTCACCCTCGGGGTGGCCGCCATCCTGCTCGCCGGCTGGCTGGAGCGGTACCCGGACCTGCGGCTGGTGGTGTCCAACGCGGGCGGCGCGCTGCCGTTGCTGGCCGAGAAGCTCGACCTGGCTCGGCGCCGGCCGGCCGGGCCCGGACCGCCGCCACCGGCCGCGGAAAGTCCACTGTCGACGGAGGATCTGCTGCGCCGGCTGTACGTGGACACCGCGACGCCGAGCCGGCTGGCGCTGACCGGCGCGCTCTCGACGTTCGGTGCGGACCGGATGCTGTTCGGCACCGACTCGCCGCCGCTGACCACCCCGCTCGCGGACGCGTTGGCCCGGGTCGCCGAGCTGCCGATGTCCTCGGCGGAGCTGGGCCGGGTCCTGGCCGGCAACGCGCACGCGCTGTTCGGCCCGGAGTCGTCCGGAGTGGAGCTGGCCCGATGAGCGGAGCGCAGCCGCCGGCGGGCTGGAGCCTGGCCGGCCAGCGTGCCCTGGTGGTAGGCGGGGGCGGCGGGATCGGCGTGGCCGTCTGCGAGCAGCTGGCCGAGCGGGGGGCCAGCGTCGCGGTGGCCGGCCGGTCGGCAGGCAGGACCGCCGAGCTGGTCGCCGGGCTGTCCCGGCTCGGTGCCCCCGCCGCGGCGTACACCCTGGACGTGACCGACCGGGACAGCGTGCGCAGCGCGGTGTCCCGGATGGCCGCCGATTGGTCCGGAGTCGACATCCTGGTCAACTGCGCGAGCCGGCTGGTCACCACCCCGGCCGAGCGGTTCTCGCCGGAGGACTGGCGCGAGGTCGTGGACACCAACCTCACCGGCGCGTTCTGGCTGTCCCAGGAGGTCGGCGACGCGATGATCCGGGCCGGCACCTCCGGCTGCATGATCCACCTATCCTCGGTGCGCAGCGCTGCCGGCGGCCGGCACGGGTTCTCCGCCTACGGCGCGAGCAAGGCCGGGCTCAACCTGCTGGTCAAGCAGCTCGCCACCGAGTGGGGGCGGCACGGGATCACGGTGAACGCGGTCGCCCCCGGGTTCGTGCGCACCGACTTCGTCGAGAACGCCAGCCAGGACGAGCGGTTCCTGCAGATGCTGCTCCAGCGCATCCCGCTCGGCCGGTTCGCCGAGGCCGAGGACATCGCCGGCGCGGTGCTCTACCTCGCGTCGCCGGTGGCGCGCTTCGTCACCGGGCAGGTGCTGTTCGTCGACGGCGGGGTGACGGCGAGCCACTGAGCGCGACGGCGCGGACCGGCCGGAAATCCCGACGGGGAGGGCCTGTGGAGATCGGAATCGGACTGCCGAACGCGATCCCGTGTGTCGAGGGCGAGACGATGCTGGACTGGGCCCGGGCGGCCGACCACGCCGGGTTCTCGAGCCTGGCGACCACCGACCGGCTGGTGTACCTGGGCTACGACGCGCCGGTCACCCTCGCCGCCGCCGCCGCGGTGACCACCCGTTGCCGGCTGATGACCGCGGTCCTGCTGTCCGCGCTGCGCACCAACACCGCGGTGCTGGCCAAGCAGGTGGCCACTCTGGACCGGCTGGCCGAGGGCCGGCTGGTGCTCGGCCTGGCGGTCGGCTCCCGACCGGACGACTTCGCCGCCGCCGGCGCCAGCTACTCCGGCCGCGGGGAGTTCCTGGAGGGGCAGCTGGCCGAGCTGGCCCGGATCTGGGACGGCGAGCGGCGTGGCTTCGCCGGTCCGATCGGCCCCGCGCCGTACGCCGACGGCGGCCCCGAGATCGTCCTCGGTGGACACTCTCCGGGAGCGCTGGACCGCGCCGCCCGGCTCGGCAGCGGGTGGATCTCCGGTGCCGCCGGGCCGGAGATGTTCGCCCGTGGCGCCGCGGCGGTGCACGAGGGCTGGCAACGCTACGGCCGGCGGGGCCGGCCCCGGCTGCTGGCCCTGTGCTACTTCTCGCTCGGCCCGGACGCCGATCGACACGCCGCGGACCACCTGGGCGACTACTACGGCTTCGCGCCGCGGTACGCGGAGATGGTGCTGCGCGCCGCGGCGGTGGGCCCCGACCAGGTGCGCGCGGCGATGCAGGCGTACGCGGCCGCCGGCTGCGATGAGCTGCTCATGATGCCCTGCTGGAGCGACCTGAGGCAGGTCGAGTTGCTGCGCGGCTGCGTCCAGGACTGGGCAGATTCCCGCCCACCTCGGGACGCCCGGCTCATGACGCGGGGATGGGCCGCAGGTGAGGCTGTTCTGGACCGAACGAGCTGAGGGGAGGCGGAGCGAATGGCCGACGACACCAGCGGTACCCCGCACGAGCTGTCCGCGCTCCGCGACCACGCTCGCAGCCTGGCCGCCGAGCTGCCCGGGTCGTTGCGGCGCATCCGGGTCCGGTCGGGCTGCCGGGTGGTCGAGGTCGAGTGGCAGGTCGCCAAGGGTGGTGCTGCCGGAGGGCAGCCGACGACCCCCGAGCCGCCGACCGTGATCGCGGTGGACTCGCCCGGAGGGACCAGCGGCCCGGACCCCTCCCTGGAGTTGGTGCTGGCACCGATGGTGGGCACGTTCTACCGCGCGCCCGAGCCGGGGGCCGACCCGTTCGTCCAGGTCGGCGACGCGATCGAGGTCGGCGGGGTGGTCGGGATCGTCGAGGCGATGAAGCTGATGAACCCGATTCAGGCCGAGATCGCCGGCGTGGTCACCGACGTGCTGGTGGGCAACGCCGAGACGGTCGAGTTCGGACAGCCACTGATCGCCGTCGAGCCGGCCTGAGCAACGGATCGGGATGCCATGTTCGACAAGGTGCTGATCGCCAACCGCGGCGAGATCGCGGTGCGGATCGCCCGCGCCTGCAAGGAGCTCGGGGTCCGTACCGTCGCCGTGTACTCCACCGCCGACCAGAACTCCGCCGTGCTCCGGATGGCCGACGAGGCCGTCTGCATCGGACCGGCGCCGAGCAAGCACAGCTACCTCAACCCGGCGGCGGTGGTCGAGGCGGCGCTGCAGACCGGCGCGGACGCGGTGCATCCGGGGTACGGCTTCCTGTCCGAGGACCCCGACTTCGCCGAGATCTGCACCGACAACGGGTTGACCTTCATCGGCCCGCCACCGCAGGTGCTGTCCCGGCTCGGCGACAAGGCCACCGCCCGGGTGCTCATGCAGCGGGCCGGGCTGCCGCTGCTGCCCGGCCTGGCCGAGGTGATCTCGGACACCGCCGACGCGGTCGCGGCCGCCGAGCGGATCGGGTTCCCGGTGATCATCAAGGCCGCGGCGGGCGGCGGTGGCCGCGGCATGACGGTGGTCCGCGACCCGGCCGACGTGGTCCAGGCCTACCGGGAGACCCGCCGGGTCGCGCTGAGCGTGTTCGGCGACGACCGCGTGTACCTGGAGCGTTACCTGGACCGGGCCCGGCACGTCGAGGTCCAGTTCCTGTGCGACGCGCACGGCCAGGCGATCCACCTCGGCACCCGGGACTGCTCGGTGCAGCGCCGGCGGCAGAAGCTGATCGAGGAGGCGCCGGCACCGGGGCTGGCCGAGGACACCGCGCTGGCGATGTGCGAGACCGCAGCCCAGGCCGCGGCCGGCCTCGGGTTCACCGGCGCCGGCACCGCCGAGTTCCTGGTCGACGACGACGAGCGGTACTACTTCATGGAGGTCAACAGCCGGATCCAGGTCGAGCACCCGGTCACCGAGATGGTCACCGGGGTGGACCTGGTCCAGGAGCAGCTGCGGATCGCCGCCGGCCTGCCGCTGCGCTGGCGGCAGCCGGACATCCAGCCGCGCGGCGTCTCGATGGAGTGCCGGGTGAACGCCGAGGACCCGGGCCGGCAGTTCGCCCCGACGCCCGCGGTGGTGAGCAGGTTCGTGCCGCCGGGCGGCCCGTTCACCCGGGTCGACACGCACGGCTTCCCCGGCTGGCGGGTCGGCCCGGACTACGACTCGCTGCTGGCGAAGGTCGTGGTGTGGGGGCAGGACCGGGACGAGGCGATGCAGCGCATGGACCGAGCGCTGAGCGAGTTCGATGTGGACGGACCAGGGCTGGCCACCACGATCCCGTTCCTGCGCCGGGTGCTCGCCGACCCCGAGTTCCGCAAGGCCAGTCACGTCACCGGCCTGGTCGACCGGCTGGTCGCCGATCCGGTGCTGGCCACTGTGGACGACACCGAGGAGGGACAGCATGACCAGCAGCGCGTTCGGTAGCGGGCCGGGCCCGGTCACCGCCGCGGAAATCGAGGAGATCCTGGTCAGCCGGACCGGGCTGGACGCGGACGCGGTCGACGGCCAGGCCCACGTCCCGCTGGTCGACCTCGGCCTCGACTCGCTGGCCGTGCTGGAGCTGCAGGCCGAGGCGGCCCGCCGCTACGGGGTGGAGATCCCGGAGAGCGCGATCGAGATGAGCATCACCGGCCTGGTAGCGCACATCAACGACAACATCGAGGTGGCGAAGTCGGCATGACCGGACACACCGACAACAGCGTCCTGATCGCGGCCCCGCTGCCGCTGGTCTGGGACATCACCAACGACCTCGAGGGCTGGCCCAGCCTGTTCACCGAGTACGCCTCGGTGGAGGTGCTGGAGCGGACGGGCGACACGGTCCGCTTCCGGCTCACCATGCATCCGGACGAGCAGGGACGGGTCTGGAGCTGGGTCAGCGAGCGCACCACCGATCCGACCCGCCGCACCGTGTCCGCGCACCGCGTGGAGACCGGCCCGTTCCAGTACATGCGGATCGGCTGGAGTTACCACGAGGAGGACGGCGGCACCCGGATGCGGTGGGTGCAGGACTTCTCCATGAAGCCGGACGCGCCGGTCGACGACCCCGGAATGGTCGATCACCTCAACCGCACGACCGCCGTCCAGCAGGGCGTGATCAAGGAAAAGATCGAGGCAGTGGCCCGGACCCGGTCCCGCCTCTCGGCGTGACCGGGCCGCCGCCGGAACCCGCCGCCAGACAGGAGAACACCACATGACCACCATCGTGCAGCGGACAGTCGCCCTGCAGGACGTTCCTGCGGACGGCAGGCGCGGCGGCGAGATACGCGTGGTGCTCGGCCCGAAGACGGTCGGCAGCACCTCCGGCTTCATGGGCGTGGCGACCCTGCGGCCGGGCGAGCGCATCGCCGAGCACTGGCATCCGTACAGCGAGGAGTTCCTCTTCGTGACGCGAGGCTCGCTCGTCGTCGACCTGGACGGCGAGCCGGTCGAGGTGCCCGCGGGGTCGGGCGTGTTCGTGCCGATCGGAACCCGGCATCGGCTGCGCAACGTCGGCACCGAGGACGTGCAGGCGGTCTTCCACCTCTGCCCGCTGGCGCCCAGGCCCAACCTCGGCCACGTGGACACCGAAACCGCCGACGGGGTGCCGACGTGACCCGCGCCGGCATGGGGGTATCCGGAGCCCGGCGCACCGTGGTGACCGGTGTCGGCGTGGTGGCCCCCGGCGGGATCGGGCGGAAGGATTTCTGGTCCTGCCTCACCGAGGGCCGCACCGCCACCCGGCGGATCAGCCTGTTCGACCCGAGCCCGTTCCGGTCCCAGTCCGCGGCCGAGTGCGACTTCGACGCCGAGCTGGCCGGCCTCTCGCCGCGGCAGCGCCGGCGCGCGGACCGCTACGTCCAGTTCGGACTGGTGTGCGCCGCGGAGGCGCTCGAGGACAGCGGGCTGGACCTGGACGAGGAGGCCCGGGAGCGGACCGGGGTGGCGATGGGCACCGCGGTCGGCGGCACCATGGCGCTGGAGAGCGAGTACGTGGTGGCCAGCGAGCACGGGCGGGACTGGCTGGTCGACCCGGACTGCACCACCCCGTTCCTCTACCACGCGCTGATGCCCAGCAGCCTGGCCGCCGAGCTGGCCTGCCGGTACGGCACCCACGGCCCGGGGCAGGTCATCTCCACGGGCTGCACGTCCGGCATCGACGCCATCGGCTACGCCCATCACCTCATCCAGGACGGCGAGGCGGACGTGATGATCGCCGGCGCGTCGGACTCCCCGATCTCGCCGGTCACCGTCGCGTCCTTCGACGCGATCAAGGCGACCACACCGGACAACGACGACCCGGAGCATGCCTCCCGGCCGTTCGACCGGGACCGGCACGGCTTCGTGCTCGGCGAGGGAGCCGCCGTACTGGTGCTCGAGGAGCTCGGGCACGCGGTCCGCCGCGGCGCCCGGATCTACTGCGAGCTGGCCGGCTACGCGACCCGCGGCAACGCCTACCACATGACCGGGCTGCGGCCGGACGGCGCCGAGATGGCGGTGTCCATCGTGGACGCGCTCGACCAGGCCAGGCTGGACCCGTCCGACGTGGAGTACATCAACGCGCACGGCTCCGGCACCCGGCAGAACGACCGGCACGAAACCGCCGCGTACAAGCGCGCGCTGGGCGAGGCCGCGTACCAGATCCCGATCAGCTCGATCAAGTCGATGATCGGCCACTCGCTCGGGGCGATCGGCGCGCTGGAGATGGCCGCCTGCGCGCTGGCCATCGACTCGGGCGTGATCCCGCCGACCGCGAACTGGGAGAACCGCGACCCGGAGTGCGACCTGGACTACACCCCGAACGTCGCGCGCGAGGTCGCACCGCGGGTCGCGCTGTCCGTGGGCAGCGGGTTCGGCGGGTTCCAGTCGGCGATGGTCTTCTCCCGGCTGGCCGAGGTCGGCCGGTGACCGCACGAGCCGTCATCACCGGTGTCGGCGTCGCGGCCCCGAGCGGGATCGGCGCGCCGGCGCACTGGCGCGCGGTCCTGGCCGGGGAACGCCGGATCGGCCCGATCACGCTGTTCGACCCGGCCGGCTACGCCACCCGGCTGGGTGGCGAGGTGCCCGACTTCGACGTGGCCGGCCATGTCGAGGGCCGGCTTGCGGTGCAGACCGACCGGTGGACCTGGCTCGGCTTCGCGGCCGCGCGGGAGGCGCTCGCGGACGCCGCGCTGGACCCGGCGGCGCTCGACCCGTACTCGATGTCGGTGATGCTGGCCAGCTCCTCCGGCGGCAACCAGTTCGGCCAGCGGGAGCTGCAGCGGCTGTGGGGCCGGCCGGACCGCACCGTGGGCGCCTACCAGTCCATCGCCTGGTTCTACGCGGCCAGCGTCGGCCAACTGTCCATCAAGCACCAGATGAAGGGCCCGTCCAGCGTGCTGGCCACCGAGAGCGCCGGAGGGCTGGACAGCCTGGCGCACGCGGCCCGCGCGGTCCGGCGCGGCACCCGGGTGGTGCTGGCCGGCGGGACCGAGGCGCCGCTGGGCCCGTACGCGCTGGCCTGCCAGCAGCGCAGCGGCTGGCTGAGCACGCAGGACGACCCGGACCTTGCCTACCGCCCGTTCGACGCGGTCGCGAACGGGTTCGTGCCCGGCGAGGGCGGTGCGGTCCTGGTCGTCGAGGACCTCGAGCATGCCCTGGACCGCGGCACGCCGCACATCTACGCCGAGATCCTGGGCTGGGGCGCCAGTCACGACGGCGAGCCCACCCGGCGCGGCGGCGGTGGCTCGGCCAGGCAGTTCGCCCGGGCGATGCGGCTGGCCCTGGACCGCGCCGAGCTGCGCCCGGACGAGGTGGACGTGGTCTTCCCGGACGCGATGGGCGTGCCGGCCTACGACGCGACCGAGGCGGCCGCGCTCCGCGAGGTCTTCGGCCCGGACGGGCCGGCCGCGGTGACCACCCAGAAGCCGCTGATCGGCCGGCTCTACCAGGGCGGCTCGGCGCTGGACGCGGCCACCGCCGCCCTGGCCATGCGGGCCGGGGTGGTGCCGGCCAACGCCGGCCTGGACCGGCCCGCGGCCGAGTGCGACCTGCGCTTCGTGCCGGCCGCGACACCGTCCACTACGGACGTCGCAATGGTGAACGCGCGGGGGTTCGACGGGTTCAACGCGTCGCTGCTGGTGCGCCGGTGGCAGCCGGCCGGCGGCGGCGCCCCGGTGCTGGCTGGACGAGGAGAGCGATGAGCAGCGACAACGACTCGACACGGGCCCGGGTGGTGTTCCTGGTCAGGGTGCCGGCCGCCCGGACCGGCGACTTCCTGCAGGCCTACGAGCAGATCCGGTACGAGGTCGCAGAGGGTGTCGACGGCCACCTGGTCGACCAGGTGTGCCAGGCGCCGCAGGACCCGGAGCAGTGGCTGATCACCAGCGAGTGGACCTCGCTGGCCGCCTTCGAGGCGTGGGAGCGCAGCGCGGGGCACCGCGAGCTGGTCCGCCCGCTGCGCGAGTGCATGAGCGAGGCCCGCTCGATCCGCTTCCTGGTGCGGGCCCAGACCAGTGCCGAACGTCCCGACTACCACGAGGTCAGGTGACCCATGACTGTGCGACCCCCTCGCTCCGCTCCTCGCCGCGCTGCGATGCTCACTCGGAGGGCCGCCTCATGACCACGGCAGTCGTCATCGGCGGCAGCGTGTCCGGCCTGGCCACCGCGCTCGCCCTCAGCGACGCCGGCCACCAGGTCCGGATCCTGGAGCGGCACGCCACCCCGCCGCCGGACACCGTCGAGCTCGCCCACTCCGACTGGAACCGGCCGACCGTGCCGCAGGCGGTGCACTCGCACGCGTTCGCCTCGCTGGGCTGCAACCTGATCCAGGACAGGGCCCCGGACGTGTACGCCGCCCTCCTCGACGCCGGCGCGGCCGAGATCCGGCTCGGCGAGCGGATGCCGCCCACGCTGTCCGACCGCAGCCCGCAGCCCGGCGACGAGGAGCTGCTCATGCTGGGCTGCCGGCGCACCACGTTCGAGACCGTGCTGCGCCGGGAGGTGGTCCGCCGGCCCGGCGTGCGGGTGGAGCTGGACTCCACCGTGCGCGCGCTGGAGCTGTCCCGCAACGGCACCTCCCGGGTCGCCGGGGTGCGTACCGACGACGGTCGGGTGGTGGAGGGCGACATCGTGGTGGACGCGTCCGGCCGGCGTACCGCGGCCTCCCGCTGGCTGGCCGACGCGGGCCTGCCCTCCGCCGAGCCCGCCACCGACTCGGCCGACATCACCTACTACACCCGGTTCTACCGGCAGCTGGTGGACGCGCCGCCCGGTCCGCTGAACCGCGGCTTCGGCGCCGGCGGGCTGTGGGGCCACTACACCGCGGTGCTGTTCGTCGGCGACAACGGCACGTTCTCGATCTCCATCGGGGTGCTGCCGGACGACGCCCCGATGAAGGCGCTGCGGTTCGAGCCGGCGTTCACCGCGGCGTTGCGGGCCACCCCGCTGCTGGCGCCCTGGCTGGCGCCGGGAGTGTCCCAGCCGATCTCGAAGGTGCACGCGATGGCCGGCCTGGACAACTCGCTGCGCCGGTCGGCCGGCGCGCCGCCGGTGGCCGGCTTCTTCTCCGTCGGCGACTCCGCCTGCACCACCAACCCGGCGTACGGCCGCGGCGTCTCGCTGGCCCTCGCGCACGCCTACCGGCTCGTGGACGTGCTCGCCGAGCACCCGGACGTGACCGGCGAGCAGGCCGCGGCGTGGTCCCGGGAGACCGAGCGGCTGCTCGGCCCCTGGTTCGCGGAGGCGGTGCAGAACGACCGGGGCAGGGCGGCGCTGTGGCGGTCGACCGTCGCCGGCCAGCAGCCGCCGCAGCCACCGCCCGGGGTGGTTACGTTCGGCGCGGTCGCGCAGGCCGCGGCGACCGATCCGGTGGTCTGGCGCCGGCTGGTCCGGGTGATGATGGCGCTCGATCCACCCGAGACGGTCTACCGCGACGACGAGGTGCGCGAGCGGGTGGGCCGGGCGCTGGCCGGCGGGCCGGGCGGACCCGGCGGACCACCGGCGCCGAGCCGGCCCGAGCTGGTGGACGTCGTCGCCGCTGCGACGGGCTGACAACCGAGTATCCCACGTGGACAGGAGGACTGAGATGACCAGCCAGCACCCCAACGCGGAGCTGATGCAGAAGGTGTACGCCGCGTTCGGCGAGGGGGACGTGGAGAAGGCCGGCAGCTACTGGACCGAGGACGCGATCCACCACTACCCGGGTCGCAACCCGCTGGCCGGCTCGCACCAGGGCCTGGACGAGACCACGGCCTTCGCCAACCGGATGTTCGAGCTGACCAACGGCCGCATCCAGATGGAGGTGCTCGACATCGGGGCCAGCGACGACTACGCCTACGCCCGGGTGCACACCCAGTACGAGCGGGACGGCAAGTCGCTGGACATGCCGTTCATCAACATCATGCGGATCACCGAAGGCAAGATCTGCGAGTTCTGGACCTACCCCGACGACCAGCACGCGGTGGACGAGTTCTGGTCCTGATTGCGCGTCCCGGCGGCATGCGGGTCCATCCCGCACCGGGCACATCCACACCGGTACGGAGCGGCTGGCCCATGACACCGGGACAGGTGGCGGGTGAGCCTGATGAACGTGGACGACCGAGTAGAGCCCAAGAAGCCGGCAGCGGCGCCGACCCCGAGGCTGCATGCGGCACCGGAGCCGGAGGGCTCGGCGTCCGTGCCGCCGGCGCAGCCAACCGACCAGGCAGAGTCGACCGACCAGCTGTTCGACCAGTACCGGCAGTGCTGCCTCGACCATCTCGCCGAGCACGGCCGGGCCGCGAACGGGCGGTGCCGCTGCGGCCAGTGGCGGCCGTGCCCGACCGAGACCCGCTGGGAGCAGATGCTGGAGACCGTGATCGGCAGCGCGGCCTGACCGACACCGGGCCGCCGACCCAGGTCACCGGCGAGGTGGGCAGATTCCCGGGCGCATCGGGACGGCTGCCCGACGCCGCTGGGACGGGCGTCGCCGAGCCTTGACCCGTCGACAGCTCGCCTTCCGTCGCGATTGGAGAGACATGCCGTACCAGCCTGTCGCCGTGATCGGCATGGGCTGCCGGCTGCCCGGCGGCGTGGACTCTCCGGAGTCGTTCTGGCGGCTGCTGATCGGCGGTCGAGACGGCATCGGGCAGGTGCCGCCGGACCGCTGGGCACCGTACGCGGGCGGCCGGCCGGAGGCGGAGGCGCTGCGCCGGACCTCCTCCGCTGGCGGCTTCCTGCCCAGCATCTACGGCTTCGACGCGGAGTTCTTCGGCCTGTCCCGGCGAGAGGCCGAGCTGATGGATCCGCAGCAGCGGCTGGCCCTGGAGGTCGGCTGGGAGGCGCTGGAGCATGCCGGCCTGCCGCCGGACTCGCTGGCCGGGACGGACGCCGGCGTGTTCATGGGGGTCAACTCCGACGACTACGGACGACGCCTGCTGGAGGATCTTCCCCGGATCGAGGCGTGGACCGGGATCGGCTCCTCGCTGTGCGCGGTCGCCAACCGGATCTCCTACCACCTCGACCTCCGTGGGCCGAGCATGGCGGTCGACACGGCCTGCTCCTCCTCGCTGGTCACCCTGCACCTCGCCTGCCGCAGCCTGCAGCTGGAGGAGACGCCGCTGGCCCTCGCCGGCGGCGTGATGCTGATGGCCGCGCCCGGCCTGACCATGGTGATGGACGCGTGCGGAGCGCTCGCCCCGGACGGCCGGTCGAAGTCGTTCGACGCGTCCGCCGACGGGTACGGGCGCGGCGAGGGCTGCGGGGTGCTCGTCCTCAAGCGACTGTCCGACGCCCGCCGGGACGGCGACCGGGTGCTCGCGGTGATCCGCGGCAGCGCGGTGTCCCAGGACGGCCGGACCGACGGGATCATGGCGCCGAGCCGCCAGGCGCAGGAGCACCTGCTGCGCCGGGCCTACCGGGACGCCGGGGTGCCACCGGACTCGGTCGACTACGTCGAGGCGCACGGTACCGGCACCCGCGCCGGCGACCCGGTCGAGGCCGGTGCGCTCGGCGCCGTCGTGGGAGCCGGAAGGGCGGCCGGGCAGGCCTGCCTGGTCGGCTCGGTGAAGACCAACATCGGGCACCTGGAGGCGGCGTCCGGCGTCGCCGGCGTGATCAAGACGGTGCTCGCCCTGCGGCACGGGCGGATCCCGGCGAGCCTGAACCTGGTCGAGCCCAACCCGGCCATCCCGTGGGCGGAGTCGGGGCTGCGGGTGGTGGCGGAGCCGACCGGGTGGCCGCACCGGGACCGACCGCGCCGCGCCGGCGTGTCGGGCTACGGCTACGGCGGCACGATCGCCCACGCCGTGCTGGAGGAGGCGCCGACGCCGCCGAAGCCGGCCCGTCCGGCGCCGGCCGGCGAGCAGCCCCGGCTCTACCCGCTGTCCGCCGGGGCGGCGGACGGCCTGCGCAGCCTGGCCACCCGGCTTGCCGACCGGCTCGGCGCCGGCGAGGCCGGCGCTGCCGAGACCACTGTGGACGGTGCCGCGGCCGAGCTGGCCGACGTCGGGCACACCCTCGCGCTCCGGCGCACCCACCTGGACCACCGGGCGACGGTCCTGGCAACCGACCGGGCCGAGCTGGTCGACGGCCTCCGCCGGCTGGCCCGGGACGAGCCGGCGCACCGGGTGGCGGCCGGCCGGGCGCTGCCGGCGGCGGACGAGCCCGGCCCGGTGTGGGTCTTCTCCGGGCACGGCTCGCAGTGGCCCGGGATGGGCCGCGGGCTGCTGGACACCGAGCCGGCGTTCGCCCGGGTGCTGGACGAGCTGGAGCCGGTGTTCGGCGCGGAGCTGGACCTCTCGCCCCGCCAGGCCCTGCTCGCCGGCCCGGTCACCGACATCGGCCACGTGCAACCGATGATCTTCGCGGTGCAGCTCGCGTTGGCCGAGGTGTGGCGCTCGTACGGGCTGCGACCGGCCGCGCTGATCGGGCACTCGGTCGGCGAGGTGGCCGCCGCGGTGGTCGCCGGGGTGTTCGACGCCGCGGACGGAGCACGGCTGATCTGCCGCCGGTCGAGGCTGCTGCGCCGGGTCGCCGGCCGGGGCGCGATGAGCATGGTCAGCCTGCCGTTCGACGAGGTGGCGGGCCGGCTGCGCGGGCGCACGGACGTGACGGCCGCGATCTCGGCCTCCCCTCGGTCCACCGTGGTGTCCGGGGACGCGACGGCGGTGGCCGAGCTGGTGCGGCGCTGGCGCGGCGAGGAGGACCTCCTCGTCCAGCCGGTCCAGTCCGACGTCGCGTTCCACAGTGCACAGATGGACCCGGTGCTGGGCGACCTCGGCGCCGACCTGGCCGGGCTGCGTCCGAACCGGCCGCTGATCCGCAGCTACCCGACCGCGGTGGACGACCCGCGGTCGGACCCGCCGCGGGACGCCTCGTACTGGGCCCGGAACCTGCGCCAGCCGGTCCGGTTCGCCCAGGCGGTGGGGGCCGCGCTGGCCGACGGGCACCGGGTGTTCGTCGAGGTCTCCCCGCACCCGGTCGTCATCCAGTCGGTGCAGGAGGCGTTCACCGAGGCCGGCGCGGACGACGGCCTGGTCGCCTACAGCCTGCGCCGCAACCGGCCGGACCGGGCCGAGCTGCTGGGCAACCTCGGCACCCTGCACTGCGCGGGTCTGCCGGTGGACTGGACCCGGCTGCACCCGGATGGCCGGCTCACCGACCTGCCCGGCATCGGCTGGCAGCACCGGGAGTACCGGGCCGCCGCGCCGGCCGGCGGAGCCGGCCCGACCCGGCCGCCGGACCTGGCCGAGCACACCCTGCTCGGCGCGGACCTCACCGTGCACGGCCCGTCCCCGGCCCGGGTCTGGCAGGCGTCGCTGGACCCGGAGCGCCGGCCCTACCCGGGCGACCACCCGGTGCGCGGCGTGGAGGTGGTGCCCGCGTGTGTGCTGCTGAACACGTTCTTCACCGCGGCCGCGGCCGGCGACGCGGCGGTCCCCGCGCTCGCCGACGTGTCGCTGCGGGTGCCGGTCGCGGTGACCGACGAGCCGCACGAGGTCCAGGTCGTCCGCTCCGGCGGCGCGCTGACGCTCAGCACCCGGCCGACCCGGGCCGAGGCCGAGGGATGGCTCACCCACGCCACGGCGGTGGTCTCGCCGGTCGCCCCGGAGGAATGGGTCGGCACGCCGCGGGCCCGGGACGACGCCGCCCGGCAGCGACCCAGCCGGCCACTCGACCCGAGCTTCGTCGTCGACCGGCTGGCCGCGATCGGAGTGACCGGGATCGGCTTCCCCTGGCGGGTCGAGGAGCTGAGGTCCGCGCCGGGTGCGCTGTCGGCCACCGTGCTCGTCGACCGGTCCGGCAAGCGGCCGGCCACCTGGGCGTCCGCTCTGGACGCCGCCCTGTCGATCGCCTCGGTCGTCTTCACCGGCCCGGCGAGGCTCCGGATGCCTGCGCATGTCGAGCAGGTCGCGGTGCGCGGGGATCCGCCGGCGCGGCTGCTGGTCGAGGCCGCGACCGGTACCGGCGAGGGCGGGCCGGACGCTGTCGACGTCGACGTCCGCACGCCGGACGGGCGGCGGGTGGCCCGGCTCGACGGCGTCCGTTACGGCCAGGTGGACGGTGACGTCCCGGTGCCGGCCGACCCGTCCCGGCTGGTGCACGAGCTGGTCTGGCGACCGGCCGAGCCGCGGCCGCCGGCCGGCGAGCTGCGGCTGGCCGTGCTGGTCGGCGCGGACGATGAGCTGGCCGCCGCGGTCACCGCCCGGCTGTCCGCGGCCGGGCTGCCCTGCCGGCGGGTCGGCTCGCCGGACGAGCTGGTCGACCCGGGCGGCGACCTGGCCGGTGCGCTGGACGGGACCGCCGCCGTGCTGGTCGCCCCGGCCGACCACCGGGACCAGTCGGTGCCGGCCGCCGCGCACGCCGGAGCCTGGCGGCTGATCCGGACCACCCAGCTGCTGGCCGGCCGCGGGCCGGCGCAGCGGCCTCGGCTGTGGTGCCTCACCAGGGGGGTGCGGGAGAGCGACGGCGACGCCGCGCTGGCCGGCGCAGCGCTGTGGGGGCTGGCCCGGATCGCCGCCAGCGAGCAGCCGGACCTGTGGGGCGGGATCGTGGACCTGGACGGCCACGACCCGGGCTCGAGCGCCGAGCTGCTGCCCGGGCTGCTCCGGGCCCGGCCGGACGAGGACGTGCTGGCGCCGCGCGATGGGCGGGTGCTGGTGGCCCGGCTGGCCCGGCTGGACCGCGCCGGAGCACCCGGCGGGCCCTACTGCCGGCCGCACGGCACCTACCTGGTCACCGGCGGGCTGGGCGCGCTCGGCCTGCAGACCGCCTTCTGGCTGGCCGGTCAGGGCGCTCGCCGGATCGTCCTCGCCGGCCGGCACGCGCTGCCGCCGCGGCAGCGCTGGGACGAGGTCACCGAACCGGTGTGGGCGCACCGGATCGAGGCGGTCCGCGCGCTGGAGGCTGCCGGCGTCACCGTCCGGTCCGTCGAGCTGGACGTCGCCGACGGCCGGTCCGCCGGTTCGCTGCTGGCGGAGGCCACCGCCGACCTGCCGCCGGTGCTGGGCGTCGTGCACGCCGCCGGGGTGCTGGACAGCCGCCTCGTCCGGGACGTCGACGAGCAGTCCCTGCGCACCGTGTTGCGGTCCAAGGTGGACGGAGCGATGGTGCTGCACGAGCTGTTCCCCCCGGGGACGCTCGACTTCTTCGTTCTGTTCTCCTCCGCCGGGCTGCTGCTCGGGCTGCCCGGCCAGGCGAGCTACGCGGCCGGGAACGCGTTCCTCGACGCGCTCGCTCGGCACCGCCGCGGGCTCGGCGACCGGGGCGCGGTGAGCTTCGGCTGGACGTCCTGGCGCGGGCTGGGCATGTCCACGTCGTCGGCGGTCATCGACGCCGAGCTGGCGGCGCGCGGCACGGCGGACGTCAGCGCCGCGGACGCGTTCCGCTGCTGGGAGTACGCGGCCGGCGCCGAGCCCGGCTACCTGGCGGTGCTCCGGACCGTCCCGCCGGGGTCGGGCACCGAGCGGCCGGCGCTGCTGCGCGACCTGCCGACCCACGACGAGATCGAGCCACCGGCCGGCGCCGCGCCGCAGGTCCGGTGGGCCGAGCTGTCCGGCGACCGGCTGCGGGCCGCGCTGCTCGCCGAGGTGGGCGACCAGGTCGCGGCCGAGCTCAAGCTCGGCCCGGGAGAGCTGGACGTCCGCCGGCCGCTCGCCGAGCTGGGCCTGGACTCGGTGCTCACCCAGGCGATCCGGCGGCGGCTGGAGACCCGGCTGCGGCTCGGCCTGCCGGCGACCCTGCTCTGGGAACACCGGACCGTGGCCGCGGTGGCCGACTACCTGGCCGGGCGACTGTCCGAAGAGGACACAACCGCATCGGCGGCCGGGCCGCCCGGCGACCCGGCCGGCCGGCAGCCGACCGGCGACGAACCGACCGACGACGCAGCAACGGAGGTCCCGATGACTCGACCCGGCGTGGTGCCCTGGCCGTCGGAGTTCGCCGAGCGCTACCGTGCCGCCGGCCACTGGCGCGGGCAGCCGCTCGGCGCGGTGATGTGGTCCTGGGCGGACCGGTACGGCGACCGGGTGGCCGTGGTCGACGGGGACCGCCGGCTCAGCCACCGCGAGCTGGCCGAGCACGCCGACGCCCTGGCCGCCGGGCTCGCCGACCTCGGCCTGGGCAGCGGCGACAGCATCCTCGTGCAGCTGCCGAACAGCTGGGAGTTCCTGGCGCTGTTCCTGGCCTGCCAGCGGATCGGGGTGGCCCCGGTGCTGGCGCTGCTCGCGCACCGGGAGCACGAGCTGAGCTATCTCGGCGACCTGACCGACGCGAAGGCCATCGCGGTTCCGGACCGCTGGCAGGACTTCGACCACCAGGACCTCGCCGCCCGGCTGGTCAAGGAGACCGACCGGACCTGCCGGGTGCTGGTGGTCGGCGACCGGGTCGCCGAGCAGGACGGCCACCTCGACGTCCGCTCGCTGGCCCGGCCCGGCGGCGACCCGGCCGGGCTGCGCCGGCGGCTGGACGCGCGGGCGCCCGACCCGGGCGAGGTGGCGCTGTTCCTGTTGTCCGGCGGGACCACCGGCATTCCGAAGATCATCCCGCGGACGCACGACGACTACGCGTACAACGCCCGGCAGAGCGGCGCGGTGTGCGGTTTCGACGAGCAGACCGTCTACTTGGTCACGCTGCCGATGGCGCACAACTTCCCGCTCGGCTCGCCGGGGATCCTGGCCACCCTGATGGGCGGTGGTCGGGTGGTGATGCTGCCGTCGCCGAGGCCCGAAGTGGCGTTCCCGGTCATCGCCCGGGAACGGGTCACGGTCACCTCGCTGGTGCCGGCGATCGCCCGGCGCTGGCTGGAGGCCGCCGCGGTGGACGGCCGGGCCGGCCTGGACAGCCTCCGGCTCGTGCAGGTGGGTGGTTCGGTGCTGCCGCCGGAGGCGGCCGCGCAGATCGGCGCCGGCCTCGGCTGCGCGCTCCAGCAGGTCTACGGCATGGCCGAGGGGCTGCTGAACTACACCCGGCTGGACGACCCGCCGGAGGCGGTGCTGACCACCCAGGGCCGGCCGATCAGCCCGGACGACGAGGTGCGGATCGTCGACCCGGCCGGCCGGCCGGTGCCCCCCGGCGCGGCCGGCGAGCTGCAGACCCGCGGTCCGTACACGCCCCGCGGGTACTTCCGGGCGCCCGAGCACAACGCCAGGGCGTTCACCCCGGACGGCTGGTACCGCAGCGGCGACATCGTCCGGCTCCGACCGGACGGCAACCTGGTGGTCGAGGGCCGGGTCAAGGACCTGATCAACCGCGGCGGGGAGAAGATCCCGGCGGGCGAGGTGGAGGCGCTGGTCGAGGCGCTGCCCGAGGTCCGGGTCGCGGCCGCCGTCCCGGTGCCGGACCCCGAGCTGGGGGAGCGGGTCGGCGTCTGCGTGGTGCTGCACCCGGGGTACTCGCTCAGCCTGGCCGAGGTCCGGGACGCGTTCGAGCACAACGGGGTGGCCCGGTTCAAGATCCCCGAGTACCTGCGGGTGATGCCGGAGCTGCCGCTGACCCCGGTCGGCAAGGTGGACAAGAAGCTGCTCGCGACTCTCGTCGGGAAAGGTGAGGATGTGCGATGACTGAGACCGCTGCGCCGGCGACCGCGCCGGCCGCTGCGCCGGGCCGGATGAGCCGCTGGCAGATCACCACGGTGCTGACCGTGCTGCTGTCCGGGCAGCTGCTGTCGGCGCTGGAGCAGACGATCGTCGGCACCGCGCTGCCGACCATCGTCGGCGAGCTGGGCACGATCACCGACCTGTCGCTGATCGTCACCGCCTACCTGCTCACCTCGACGGTGGCCGCCCCGCTCTACGGCAAGCTGGCCGACCTGTACGGCCCGAAGCCGGTGTACCTGTCGGCCATCGGCATCTTCACCGGCGCCTCGCTGCTGGTCGGGCTGAGCCAGAACATGGGGGAGCTGGTGGCCTTCCGCGCGCTGCAGGGGGTCGGCGGCGGCGGTCTGGTGGTCGTCGCGTTCACGATCTGCGCCAGCGTGCTGCCGCCCCGCCAGCTCGGCAAGATCCAGGGGCTGGTCGGCGGGATGTACGCGCTGGCCGCGCTGGGCGGGCCGCTGCTCGGCGGCGTCTTCACCGAGCACGCCTCCTGGCGGTGGTGCTTCCTGGTCAACGTGCCGGTCGGCGTCGTCGGGCTGGTCGCGGTCACGGTCCTGCTCCGGCTGCCGGCCAGCGGCCGGCCGGCCCGGGTCGACTACGGCGGCGCCGTGCTGCTGGTCGCCGGGGTCTCGGTGCTGACCCTGATCACGGTCTGGGGCGGCTCCCGGTACGGCTGGGGCTCCGCGCCGATCCTCGGCCTGTTCGGCCTGCTGGTGGTGCTGGCCCCGCTGTTCGTCCGGCGCGAGCGGTCCGCCGCCGAGCCGCTGCTGCCGCCGAGCCTGCTCCGCAACACTGAGATCAGCCTGGCCATGGTCATCACGTTCATCTCCGGCGTGGCGATGCTCGGCGCCTACGTCTTCCTGCCGATCTACCTGCAGATCGTCCGGGGCGACGGGCCGACGACCGCCGGCCTGCAGCTGCTGCCGCTGATGATCGCGGTGATGGTCGGCTCCGGCGGCAGCGGGTGGCTCGTGTCCGCGGTGCTGGGCCGGATGAGGCTGGTGATCCTGCTCGGCACCGGGATCATGACGCTCAGCCTGTACCTGTTCTCCCGGCTGGATGCCGCCACCCCGGCCGCGCTGTTCTGGGCCTACGAGGCGGTGATGGGCATCGGCCTCGGCATGGTCATCTCGAAGCTGATCATTGCCGTGCAGAACCGGGTGGACCGCCGCAACCTGGGCACGGTCACGGCGCAGGCGGCCTTCTTCCGGATCATCGGCGCGGCCGTCGGGACCGCGGTGCTCGGCGCCCTGCTCGCCAGCCGGCTGGCGTTCTGGCAGGTCCGCACGCTGTCCGCGCAGGCGCTGGACCGGCTGCCCGGCGGCGACCAGATCGCGCACGCCGACCCGGCGTCGATCCGGCGGCTGGCCGGCAGCGCGCCCGCGGTGCACGCCGCGGTGGTCGACGTGTTCGCCCGCTCGCTGCAGACGGTATTCCTGGTCGCGACGCCGATCATGGCGGTGGCGTTCCTGCTCACCTTCCTGCTGCCGGACACTCGGCTGCGCGGCGACGAGGCACAGGGGCACGGCCACGGCGGGGAGCGGGAGCACCGCGACGACCCCGGCGGCGCGACCGAGATCGACGCCGCCGCATAGCCCGAGCACGGAGACCGAACCCGCACGCGAGGTACCCGGCGGTACCGGACAGGAGGCGACGATGTCGTGGCACGCGCTCTACTACCCGCTCAAGGACGGCGCGGAGAAGGAGGTCGGTGAGCTGTTCCGGGCCAGCGGGCGGCCGCGGTTCGACGTGCAGGACGACTCCGGCCGGCTGGTCGGCCGGCTGCTCGGCACGATGGCCTTCGTCGGCAAGGGCAAGGCGATCCGGGTCATCGAGATCGACGGGCCGCTGCCGCAGGTGGCCGGGCACATGAGCCGGCAGCCGGAGGTGCGCGAGTTCGAGCGCCAGCTGGAGGAGCACCTGAGCGTGCCCCGGGACATGCGGTCCCCGGACGGCGCGCGGGCCTTCTTCCGGCAGGCGGCGATGGAGAACGTGCAGGTCGTGCTCGGCGAGCAGGGCGCGGCCGCGGACTGGCTCGGGGTCTTCTACCCGGTCAAGCCCGGGCACGAGGCTGCGGTGCGCGAGGTGGCCCTGCACAACCGGGCGCCGAACCTGTCGGTGAAGGACGACTCCGGCGCCCGGGTCGGCCAGGTGCGCGGGATGATGTTCTTCGTCGGTGCGGAGAAGGCGCTGCGGCTGGTCAAGGTCGACGGCGACAAGTCCGGGTTCGGCCTGCACATGAGCCGGCAGCCGGCGGCCCGGGAGTTCCAGCAGCGGCTGGACGAGCACCTCGCCGTGCACCGCACCGTCGACTCCCCGGGCAGTGCCCGGCGCTTCTTCGCCAACGCCTGGCTGGAGTGCGTGCTGTCCCGCCGGCACGACCAGGAGCTCGCGGCCTGAGCCCGCCGACAGAAGGGAAACCGGAATGGACACCGGCCTCCGGTCGCCTGGTGCGGCCACCGCCCCGGACGTCCCTGCCCAGGACGCCCCGGCCCGGGACGTCCCTGCCCGGGACGTCCCGGCGCTGACCGACCACGTCGGCGTGATCGGCCTGGGCACGATGGGACGCGGGATGGCCGACCGGCTGCTGGACCTGGGCGTCCGGCTGACCGCGCACAACCGCACCGCGGCGAGGGCCGCCCCGCTCACCGAGCGGGGCGCGGCGCTGGTGGCAAGCCCGGCCGAGCTGGCCGCCGCGGTCGACGTGCTGGTCCTCAGCCTGGCCGACCAGTCCGCAGTGGACGCCGTCTTGTTCGGACCGGACGGGGTGCTGGCCGGGCTGCGGCCGGGCACGGTCGTGCTCGACACCAGCACCGTCGACCCCGAGTACGCCCGAGGCCGGGCGGACCGGCTGGCGGCCGCCGGCCACCAGTCACTGGACGCCTGCATCGTCGGCAACGCCGGGCACGCCCGGACCGGGGAGCTGCGCTTCCTGGTCGGCGGGCCGGCCGAGGTGCTCGACCGGGTCCACCCGCTGCTCGAGGCGCTCGGCAAGGAGGTCACCCATCTCGGTCCCAGCGGCGCCGGCGCGTCGATGAAGCTGGTCCTGAACATGCTGATGGGCATCGAGATGCAGGCGCTCGCGGAGGCGGTGGTGTTCGGCGAGCGGTCCGGCCTGCCCCGCGACGCGGTGCTCCGGGCCGTGGTCAACAGCGGCTTCAGCGCCCCGGTGATGCGGTTCAAGGCCGGGGTGATGCGGCGCCGGGCGTTCTCCCGGGCGGACTTCCGGCTGGCCCTGATGCGCAAGGACATGGCCCTGGTCCGGACCGAGGCGCAGCGGATGGCGGTTCCGATCGCGGCCGCCGAGGGCACCTACGGCGTGCTCACCGCCGCGGTCCAGCACGGCCTCGGCGAGCTGGACTGCGCGGCGGTGCTGGTCGAGATGGAGCGGCTGGCCGGGCTCGCCGAGGGCGGCCAGACCGAGGCCAGCCCCGAGGGCGGCCGGACCGAGGGCGGCCAGACCGAGGCCAGCCCCGAGGGCGGCCGGACCGAGGGCGGCCGGCCGTGACCGGGCAGGTGGCGCCGACGCCGGCCGGGCTGGTGGCGCCGCCGGCCCGGCTGGTGCTGTTCGGCGCGACCGGCGGCACCGGGCGGGAGCTGCTGCGGCAGGCGCTGGCGGCCGGCAGCACGGTGACCGCGCTGGTGCGCCGGCCGGAGGCGCTGGACGTCCGGCACCCCCACCTGACCGTCGTGCCGGGCGACGTGCTGCGCCCGGACGACGTCCGGGCGGCGGTCGGCGAGGGCCCGGTGGTCGTCTCGGCACTCGGCGTCGGCTACAGCCGGAAGGCGACCACGCTCTACTCGGCCGGCACCGGGAACGTGCTGGCCGCGATGCGGGCCGCCGGCGCCGGGAGGTTCGTCTGCCTGTCCACCTCCGCGCTGGACGTCAGCCCGGCCGGCGGCCGGTTCCAGCGCGCGTTCGTCGGCCAGTTCCTGCAGCGGGTGGTGCGCCGCCCGTACGACGACATGCGGCTGATGGAGGACCTGGTCCGGTCCAGCGACACCGACTGGACCGTCGTCCGGGCGGCCAAGCTGACCAACCGCCGGCCGAGGGGCCGGTACCGCACCGGAGAGCCCGGCACCCTGCCGGCGGCCTGGTCGGTGTCCCGCGCGGACCTCGCCAGCTACCTGCTGACGCTGCACACCGACCCGAGCACCTCCCGCCGGACCATCGAGATCGCGTACTGACGCTGTCCACCGCGGACGGAGCGACCCCCACCGATGGCGGGGGGTCGCTCCGTCCCTCGGGGATGCCGGTCAGTAGGCGAGCTCGACGACGTTCCGGTAGGTCGCCCGGTCGTCCAGCCGGGTCGCCAGGTAGTGGCCGAGGTCGCCGGTGAACAGGGCGCGGCCGTCGGGGACCCGGGCGCCGATCGCGGTCCGGTACCGTCCGGTGGACGGCCCGGGTCGCAGCCGGGCCGGCCGGAGCACCGTCCAGTCGAGATCCGAGCGGCGCAGCTCGTCCTCCATCCGGGACATGTCGTTGAGCAGGTTCCGGTAGCGGCGGTGGATGATGAGCTTGCGGTAGATCCGGTGGAACAGGGAAAGGCCGGGCCCGTCCGCGTCCACCTCGCTGCTGGACAGGCACACCACCCGGCCCGGCTTGGCCTGCTCCGCAGCCTTCTCCAGGGCCGCGACGATGTTCGCGGCAGTCTCGGAGTACACCGTGGTCGGACGGCGGCTGTCGACCCCGACCACCGACACGACCGCGTCCTGGCCGGACACCGCGCTGTCCACGAAGGACCGGTCGGTCACGTCGCCGACCAGGATCGCCAGCCGCTCGTGCCCGGGGGTCACCTGCCCGCCGCGCGGTACGACCGCGGTCACCTGGTGCCCGGCGTCGAGTGCCTTCGCGACCACCGCGCGCCCGGGCTCGGCGGCGGCGCCCAGCACCAGCACCTTCATCGGGTCTCCAACCCGGGCGGCGGCGCGATGAACTGCACGCCGTAGGACTGCAGTGCCGCGACGTAGGCCGGCCAGTCCGGCTCCTCGGTGGCCGGCGGGGGCACGGTGCGCGCCTCGGCCGGGCGGCCGGTGTCGAAGAACCAGCCGTCCATCCCGCCCGGCGCACCGAGCGCGAGGAACCTGGCGGTATCCGACTCCACCCGGTAGGCGTGCGGGCGGCCCAGCGGCAGGTACGCCGTCGACCCGGCCGGAACCTCGTACTGGGTGTCGTCGACCTGCACCCAGAGCCGGCCTTCCAGGACGTGGAACACCTCGTCCTCGCGGGTGTGCAGGTGTACCGGCGAGGCCCAGCCCTTCCCGCAGGTCAGCTCGGCCAGCCAGAACCGGCCGCCGGTGTCCTCGCTGCGCACCCGGAACTCCCACAACGCGTCGCCGTGCCACAGCGCGCTTCCCTCGCCGGGCCCGACGACGATCGGCTGGTCGCTCAGCTCAACACTCACACTCACTTGGCTCCTCCTCGTTGGCGCCCGGCCGGCCGGTCAGGCCGGCAGGGGAAGGCCCACCGTCGCCCGGACGGCGGCCGCGATCTGGTCCGCCCCGGGGACGTAGGCGTCTTCCAGGACGGGGCTGAACGGCTGCGGCGCGTGTGGCGGGGTGACCATCCGGACCCCGGTGCGCAGCGCCGCGAACCGGTGCTGCGCGACCAGCGCGGCGATGTCCGCCGCCGCGCCGCAGCGTGGGGTCGCCTCGTCCGCGACCACCAGCCGCTCGGTCCGCTCGACGCTGGCGAAGATGGTCTCCTCGTCCAGGGGGGACAGCGTGCGCGGGTCGATCACCTCGCAGTCGATCCCCTCCGCGGCCAGCTGCTCGGCGGCCTGCAGTGCGAACGGCACCATCCGTCCGATCGCGACGATCGTGCAGTCCGAGCCGGACCGGACCGTCGCCGCCTTGCCGAACGGGATCGCGTACTGCTCCTCCGGCACGTCGCCCGGGGCGAACGCGAGCAGCTTGTGCTCGAAGAACACCACCGGGTCGTCGTCCCGGATCGCCTGGGTGAGCAGGCCCTTGGCGTCGTAGGCGTTCGACGGGACGACCACCTTGAGTCCGGGCACGTGGGTGACCAGCGGGTAGAGCACCTGGGAGTGCTGGGCGCCGCGGCGCATGCCGGCCCCGTACATCGCCCGCAGCACCAGCGGCACCCTCGCCTTGCCACCGGACATGTAGTGCAGCTTGGCCGCCTGGTTGAGCACCTGGTCGAAGCAGACGCCGATGAAGTCGACGAACAGCAGGTCGACCACCGGCCGCAGGCCGGTCGCCGCCGCGCCCACCGCCGCGCCGACGAACGCGGCCTCGGTGATCGGCGCGTCCAGCACCTGGCCCGGGACCTTCTCGTGCAGCCCCTTGGTGGCGCCCCAGGCGTGCCCCAGCGGACCGTCGGTGCCGGTGCCGCCGATGCTGTCCTCGCCGAACGCGATCACCGTCGGGTCGCGTCGCATCTCCTGCTCCAGCGCCTCTCCGAGGGCCTGGATGTAGGGCATCATCCGTGCCATGGCTCAGCCCTCCGATCCGGGTCCGGCTGCACCGTCCCGGTAGGACACATAGACGTCGGTGACCAACTCGGTGGGGTCCGGGTCCGGCGCCGTCTTGGCGGCCTGCACCGCGGCGTCGACCGCGCCGGCCGCCGCCGCGTCGAGAGCGGCTAGCCGGCTTGCCTCGACCAGCCCGGCGTCCAGCACCTGGGCGGCGAACCGGTCGATGCAGTCGCTGGTGGAGCGGAGGTGGTCGACCTCGCCCGGCACCCGGTAGCCCTGCCGGTCCCAGCCCTCCATGTGACCGAAGTAGCGGCCGGCCCGGCAGGACAGCAGGGTCGGGCCGCCGCCGGACCTGGCCCGCTCGGCCGCCTCGCCGAACGCCTCGCGGACCGCGAGCACGTCGGTACCGTCCACCGTCACGCCGGGCAGCCCGAAGCCGTCCGCCCGCCGGGCCACGTCGATCCCGCGCAGGTGGAAGCGGGTCCCGGTGGACTGGGCGTAGCCGTTGTCCTCAACCACGAAGACCACCGGAAGCTGCCACACCGCGGCCAGGTTCAGGCTCTCCGCGACCGCGCCCTGGTTCGCCGCCCCGTCGCCGACGAAGGCGACCGCGATCTGGCCGGTGCCGCGCACCTTCGCCGACAGCGCCGCACCGCAGGCCATCGGCACCCCGCCGCCGGCGACGCCGTTCGCGCCGAGCATCCCGCGGTCGAAGTCGGTGATGTGCATCGAGCCGCCCTTGCCCCGGCACAGCCCGCCGGCCCGGCCGTAGATCTCCAGCATCATCCCGGTGAGGTCGCAGCCGGCGGCGATGGCGTGCCCGTGCCCCCGGTGCGTGCTGGACAGGTAGTCGTCCGGCCGCAGGTGGGCGGCCACGCCGGCGGCCACCGCCTCCTGGCCGGCGTACAGGTGCACCACCCCGGGAATCTCCTCGGTGCCGAACTCGGTGTGCAGCCGCTCCTCGAACTCCCGGATCGTCCGCATCACGCGGTAGATCTGCACCGCCTCGGCGGCCTCCAGGCCGATCGGCGGCGCCTCGGTGACCGCGCGCAGGGCCGGGGCGGTCATGCCGGCGCCCCGGTCGGTCCGGGGGCCCCGGGCGCTCCCGGCGCGCCGGCGCCGACGATGGCCGCGGCCGGGCCCTGCGGCACCGCGGCGCCGATGCTGAGCAGGATGCGCGGCACGTTGTCGCCGATCCAGGACTCGGCCACCTGCCCGTCCACGAACCGGTGGCAGACCCACTCGTAGATGGTCACCGGCTTGCCGCTGGGCGGGATGCCCATCAGCGGGCCGGTGTGGGTGCCCCGGGTGGTGAACCGGCCGAAGACCCGGTCTCCCTCGCCGGCCAGGTCCTCGATCGTCACGTGGATGTCGGGCATGGCGTTCCGGAACAGGGTGACCGCCCGCTTGAACGCGTGCGGCCCGGGCGGCAGCGGCGGCACGCCCGGCGCGTGCACCCGGTAGTCCGGTCGGAAGTGCTCGTCCACTCCGGACAGGTCGCCGGCGTTGAAGCCTTGCTCGGTGAGGCTGCGGACCAGCTCCTTGTGCTGCTGCACGGCGTCAATGGACGTCGTCATCGGACACCTCGTCCCAGTGGCGAATCGGTATCGGTCTGCTGGCGCCGGTCTGCTGGCGCCGGTCTGCTGGCCCCGTCTGCCCCGGTCTGCTGGCGCGGGGCGTGGCGCCGCCCGGTCAGGTGACCGTGAGCAGGACGGTGGCGACGCCGAAGCAGGCGGCCGCGACCAGTCCGCCGAAGGTGCGGGTCTCGTGCGCCAGGTGCCAGGTGCGCCGCTTCGCGTACCACCGGCTGGCCACCCGCCGCGGGCTCCACATCTCGATCTGCCGCCAGATCGGCCGGTTGACCCCCTCGGAGGTGATGCCGACGACCAGCATGGCTGCCGCGCCGACCCCGAACAGGGCCGAGGTGGCGGCCGCGGGTGCGACCACGGCCAGGTAGACCCCGATGCCGGCGGCGATGATGCCGTTCCACAGCGCGATCGGGTGGAACACGTGCATGTCGATCAGCTGGCAGGTGTTGACGTACCGGTCGTACGGCAGCGCGTTCAGCAGCGGCAGGATCGACGTCTTCATGATCCACAGGGTGCCGAGCTGGATGCCGGCCGCCGCCAGAATCCACACGCTCAGGATCTCCTTGGCCATCCTCACTCCCACGGGCTCGCCGTCGCAGCCGAGTCTGGCGAGCCGTGGGTCTTCCCGTCGTGAGTCAACGGTCCCGCCTCGGCTGGGAATCTGTCCCAGCCGAGGCGGCCGCCGAGGCACCGTGGCGGGGCGCGACAGGTCACCGCGGGGCCGGCACGGCCGGCCCCGCGCGGTGCCGCAGCGCGGACTGGCTACTGCGGACGCGGACCCTGCTGGCTCGGGGGCTGGAACCCGGTCTGCCCCATCGGGCTGATGTGCCAGCCGGCCGCGTGCCAGGTGCCGCCCTGGTTGACGAAGATGTGCGTGGCCCGGAACTGGCCCGGGACGGGATGGTTGTCGAAGGTGCCGTCCTGGTTCATCACCCCGACCACCACGGCGGCGTCGCCGTAGACCCGTGGCTGCAGATCGGTGACCTGGTAGGAGGCGTACTTCAGGATCCCGGACTGGTGCCGCTGCAGCCACTGCTCCTTGGTCAGGATGAAGCCGAGCGGCCCGACGCCCACGAAGTCGTCGACCAGCAGCTCGCGCAGGGCCTCGACATCTCCGCCCTCCTCGGCCTGCGCCCACCTCTCGGTTAGTTCGGTCAGGTTCTCAGACACGTCGGCATCCTCACGCATCGTCGTGTGCGGACTTGCGGACCGTATCGACCTTGTCACCATGCCGCGACCGGGGCAACTCGGGAGAAGACGCCGAGTTGGGCACTTGCCGACGACCAACCGGAGGATTATCCTCCGGATTGGAGGCATGAGTGTCGCAGAAGTGGAGAAGACAGGTCCGGGCGACCGGCGGGAGGTGACCTGCAGATGCTGCCCAACGGAGCCGGGCCCGCGCCGGTGCGGCTGCGCGCCGACGCCCAGCGCAACCGCGAGCGCATCCTGGCCGCCGCTCGGGAGGTGTTCGCCGAGCACGGGCCGGACGCACCCCTGGACGAGATCGCCCGCCGCGCCCGGGTCGGGATCGGCACCTTGTACCGGCGCTTCCCGAACCGCGAGTCGCTGATCCGCGACGTGGTGCTCGACGTGCTGACCCGGGCGGCCGAGGAGTCCGCCGCCGCGCGGCACCACGAGCCGGACGCCTACGACGCCCTGGCCCGCTACATGCGCCGCATGCTCGACCTCCGGATCGGCGTCGCGATCCCACCGTTGCTCGGCCGGGTCTCCCTGGCTGAGCGGCAGCTGGCCCGCACCCGGGAGCGGCTGACCGCGGTGGTCAGCGAGATCATCGACGCCGCCCAGCGGGACGGCACGCTGCGGCCCGACATCACGTTCGGCGACATCGGGCTGATCATCATGCGGCTGAGCCGGCCGCTGCCCGGGCCGTTCTCCCCCGAGCTGGACCGTGAGCTGGCGCACCGGCAGCTCGACCTGCTGATCGACGGGCTGCGGGCCGATCGGGCGGCCGCGCCGCTAGCCGGGCCGGCGCTCGGGCTGGACGAGCTCCGTGCCCTGCCGGACCGCGGTGTGGCCACCGACCCGCGGGCGGCCCGAGCGGACGACGGCGGACCGGACGGGGACGGCCGCAGGCCGGAAGACCACAGCGCTGGAGACCACGGCGCTGGAGACCACGGCGCTGGAGACCACGGCGCTGGAGACCACGGCGCTGGTGGAGACCACGAACCTGGAGACCACGGCCCTGGAGAGCAGGAGATGACCGATGGCTGACACGCGGACCTCGACCGAACGCCGCGCCGACCACGGCGCTGCCCCGGCACCGGACTCCCGGCGCTGGCTCGGCCTCGCGGTGATCTCGGTCGCACAGCTGATGGTCGCGCTGGACGCGACGATCATGAACATCGCGCTGCCCTCGGCGCAGCGCGCGCTGGGCGTCAGCGACGCCGACCGGCAGTGGGTGATCACCGGCTACACCCTGGCGCTGGCCGGGCTGCTGCTGCTCGGCGGCCGGGTCGCGGACTATCTGGGCCGGAAGCGGGCCTTCCTGATCGGGCTGATCGGGTTCGCGGCCGGATCGGCGCTGGGCGGGGCCGCGGTGAACCTCGGGATGCTCGTCTTCGGGCGAGCCCTGCAGGGCGCGTTCGCCGCGATCTTGACCCCGACCGCGCTGTCCCTGCTGGCCGTGACGTTCACCGAGCCGAAGGAGCGGGGCAGGGCGTTCGCGGTCTACGGCGCGATCGCCAGCAGCGGCGGCGCGGTCGGGCTGCTGCTCGGCGGGGCGCTCACCGAGTACAGCTCGTGGCGCTGGTGCATGTACGTCAACGTGGCGATCGGGGTGCTGGCCGCGCTGGCCGGGGTGGCATACCTGGTGGACGCGAAGGTGCCGGGCCGGCCTCGTTTCGACGTCCTCGGCGTGCTGCTGGTCACCGCCGGGCTGGTGTCGGTGGTCTACGCCTGCAGCCGTGCGGTCACCAGCGGCTGGAGCTCCCCCGAGGTCGTCGGGCTGCTGGTCGCGGGGGGCGCGCTGCTGACCCTGTTCGTGCTGTGGGAGGCCCGCGCCGCCAACCCGCTGCTGCCGCTGCGCATCGTGTGGGATCGCAACCGCGGCGGGACCTGCATCGCAGCCGGCTGCGCGGTGGTCGGCATGCTGGGCATGTTCCTGCTGCTGACCTACTACTTCCAGGTCGTGCTGCAGTACCCGCCGCTGAAGGCGGGGCTGGCCTTCCTGCCGCTCACCCTGGCGGTCGCGTTCAGCGCGTTCGGCGTCGCCAGCCCGCTGCTGCCCAGGGTGCCGCCGCGACTGCTGATCGTCCCGGGCCTGGTGGTGACCGCGGCCGGCCTGCTGGTGCTCACCCAGCTCGAGGTCGGCAGTAGCTACCTCTCCCACACGCTGCCGGCCGAGATCCTGCTCGGCGCGGGTCTCGGCTGCGTCGTCACACCTGCCTTCAGCGTCGCCACCCAGGGGGTCGACCGCCGGGAGACCGGGGTGGCTGCGGCGACCGTGAACACCGCCCAACAGGTCGGCGGCTCGCTCGGGGTGGCGCTGCTGAACACGATCGCAGCCAGCGCCACCGTTGCCTACCTGGCCGGGTCGTCGATCCACGACGGGGACGCGGTGGCCCGCGCCCTGGTGCACGGGTACACCCGGGCCATCGGATGGGGCGCCGGCATCCTGCTGGTCGCCGCACTGCTGGCGGCCGTGCTGATCAACGCGCCCCGCCCGGCACCGCACGGCTCCACCGCCTCTCGCTGAAAGGGGTCCCTCCGATGGCATCCACCTCGACCAAGCTGCGCGATCCGGCGGCGCTCGCCGGTCCGGTGATCGGTGCCAGCTTCGTCGCCGGCCTCGGCGGCGGGATGGCGATCGCCAACTCCCCGTACCCGCGGCCGGGATCGAAGCCGGCGGAGATCCGCCAGTACTTCGGCGAGAGCGCCCCGGCCGCCCGGCTCAGCGCGACCGGGCAAGCCATCTCGACGGTCGCGCTGGTCCGGTTCACCGAGTCGGTGGTCAGGCTCGCCGGCCGGGCCGGCCCCGGCGCGCGGGCTCTGCAGGTTGCCGCGGCGGCCGGAGGCGCGGTCGCCGCCGCGTCGCTGGCCACCTCGGCGGCCTGCGCCGTGGCGCTCACCGGGCGCCGGAAGGACGAGGACGACAGCGCCATGAACGTGCACCGGCTGGCCTTCGCGGCCGGCGGCCCGGTGCACGGCGCCGGCTTCGGGCTACTCGTCGGCGCGCTCGGGGTGGCCGGGCTGCGCACCGGAGAGCTGCCGCGACCGGTGGCGATCGCCGGGCTGGTCTCGGCGGCCTCCGGCATGCTGTCCCCGCTGTACTTCGTCACCAAGCCGGCCGCGTGGCTCATCCCGGCCGGGCGGTTCTCCGGGCTGGTGGTCAGCGGCATCGCCGGGGCCCGGCTCAGCGGGATCGCCGGGGCCCGCCACGCCCCTGACGAGGTCGCCCACGAGACAAGGAGCATGCGATGAAGACTCGCGTCGCCCAGGCTGCCACCATCGTGCTCTTCGCCCTGGTGATGGGCGTGTTCTGGGGCACCTGGTTCTCGCTCAGCCGCAGCATGGACAGGCTGCCCGCCGCGACGTTCGTCACGGTCGGCCACGAGATGATCCACAACTTGGCGGTGCCGATGGGCATCCTGCTACCGGTCGCCCTGGCGAGTGCCCTCGTCGCCCTGGCGCTGCTGTGGCCGAACCGGCACGGGCCGGCCTTCGGCTGGCTGCTGATCGGGTTCGTGCTCATGGCGGCGGCGCTGGCGATCACCCTCAGCGTCAACGTCCCGCTGGACAACCAGATCAAGACCTGGACCGCGGCGACGCTGCCGGGTGACTGGCGGTCGGTCCAGTCGCGGTGGGAGCTCTACCACACCATCCGCAGCTTCCTTTCGATCGCCGCCGTCGTCGCGGTCACGATCAGCGCGGTGGCGGCGCGGCCGGTGCGGCGGGACGCCAGGGTGCGCGGCGGGTACGCCAGGGCTCGGGCCGCCGCCTGACCCGGCTGCCCGGCCGGGGACCGGCGGGACGCGGTCGCGGGCCCGACGCCGCTGGCCGGGCCCGCGACCGGTCCACCGGGCTCCGATCAGAGACCGAAGGCGAGCAGGACCGTCCCATGCCCGCCGAGCGGGTACAGCGGGTAGTAGCCGGCCTGGATGTAGAGCATGCCGTTCGCGATCACGGCGCCGCCGTTGGCCCCGATCGACCTGCCGTGCCCGACCAGGCCGTTGACGCCCTGGAAGTCGCGGATCGTGTCGAACGTCCAGAGGATCTGGCCGGAGTCCGCCGAGTAGATCCGCATCTTCCCGTCGCCGGCGCCCTCGTAGACCAGGCCGGGGGTGCTGGTGGCGGCCGGGTCCATGGTCGGCTCGCAGAGGTTCTGGTATGCCGCGGCCCCTCCGGTGGTGCAGGCGTCCGCGGGGAGCGGGGTGCCCCACAGGATCCTGCCGGTCGCCGGGTCGAGGGCGTACAGCGTGCCCGGGTTGCCCCGCCAGCTCGCGGCGTAGATCCGGGTGCCGTCGTAGCTGCTGCCCCACGGGATGCCGACGCTGCCGGGGTCACGGGCGGTCCGATCCTCCGCGGCCAGCCGGGTCTCCCAGACGATCGCGCCGGTCTTGGCGTCCATGGCGTGGAACACCCCGCCCTTCTGCCCGACGCCGACCATCCTCCGTCCATTCGCGACGAACACGTTGGGGGTGGCGCCGACGTCGTAGTTCAGCCCGTAGCCCGCCGCCTTCCAGGGGCAGTACTCCTCGGGCGGCAGGGTGGGCTGCGTGCACCACTCGTTCAGCGTGTCCTGGGGGGTGAACTGCTGCTTCCACTTGAGGTTGCCGGTCGCCGGGTCGAGGGCGAGCAGGCTGTCGATGTCCCCGCCGGAGCCGCTGTGGTTGTTGCCGGTGCCGATGAACAGCGTGTTGTTGACCGGGTCTATCACGCCGCTGCCCCAGACCATCCCGCCGGACGGCTCCCACTTCTCCGATCCGCTCGCCCAGGTGCCGACCAGCTGCGGCGGCGGGAGAGTGTAGTGCCGCCACACGATGGCGCCGGTGTTCGCGTCCACCGAGACGATCGAGCCCCGATGTGTGCAGCACGGGTAGTTGGGGTCGGTGATGCCGGACTCGGTGCTGGAGATGCCGATGATGACGTGTCCCTTGTAGACCAGCGGCGAGCTGGTGATCCACACCTTCGGGTGAGTGTCCAGCTTCGTCGCCCAGATCAGCGTCCCGGTGTCCTGCCGGAGGGCGTACAGCCAGCCGCGGCTGTCGGCGAAGTACACCCTGCCGCCGGCCACCGCCGGGCCGTCCCGGATGATGTTGAGGGTGGAGAAGTCACTCGGGTCCCACGGTCCGGCCACCGGGACGGTGTCGAAGGTCCACCTCGTCGCCCCGGTCTTGGCGTCCAGCGCGAGCAGCTTCGCGTCCGGGGAGCCGACGTAGAGCACGCCACCGACCACGGCCGGCTGGCTGCCGATCCGCTGCAGCTCGTTGAGGAACGGGTAGGCGTAGGCCCATTTCAGCTTGAGCCTGCCCACGCTGGCCGGGGTGATCTTTGTCTCGTTCGGGTTGAAGCGGCTGCCAACGATGTCCTTCTGCCAGGTGGCCCAGTCTCCGACATTCGCGGTGGAGGCGGCCGTGGCGGTGCCGGTGGCCACCCCGTCCGGCCCGAGTGGTGCCGCCGCGGCCACGCCGGCGGAGGAAGCCAGGGCCAGGGCGGTCAGGCCAGCCATCAGGGCGGTGAGTCGCTGTCGGTTCATGGAGTCCTCAGCTGCGAGACGAAGCAGGTCAAGGGCCTCCGGGGTGGGAGGCCGTGGTGGAGGGTCGGTCCCGGGCAGGTTCCCAGCGCGGAGGGGACACCTGACTCACGACGCACGGACGGCCGGACTGGAAGCGTGGCATGAGCGCAGCGCACCAACATGACGCGCCGACCGATCCGGCCCCGCCGCTGTCCACATCGGAGGCACCCGGTGGGTCGCGACATGCGGTGCCGACCGGCGCCCGCAGGACCGGCGACCGCGGCGACAGCCGCGAAAGGGAGGACACGAGGTGACCACCGCACCGGTACCGACGAGCACGCCAGGGTCCACCGCGTCGCGGGAGGTGGCCCGTTGGGTCGCCGAGCAGGTCACCCCGGTGCGGTCGATCGACCTGGACGCCCCGCACGCCGACCTGGCCCCGCTCCGGGACACGGTCGGCGACGCGCTGGTGGTCGGCATCGGGCCCTCGACCTACGGCGCGCACGAGCAGTTCGCCCTGACCTGCCGGATCATCCGGTTCCTGGTCGAGGAGCTCGGGTTCCGCTCGGTCGCCACCGAGGACGACTGGGACAAGGGAGTGGAGCTGAACCGCTACGTCCAGACCGGGGAGGGCCGGCTGGACGAGCTGGTCTCCGATGCCGGGGTGCCGTGGCGCACCCGCGAGGTCGTCGCGCTGCTGGAGTGGCTGCGCGGGTTCAACGCCAGCCATCCGGACGACCCGGTGCAGTACCTCGGCGTGGGCGTCATCGACACCCGGGCGCCGATCTACGCGGCCGTCGAGGACTACGTCGGTCGGACCGCCCCGGACCGGCTGACGCAGCTGCGGCGGCACTTCGCCGCCATCCGGCCCACCCGCCCCGACCACCTGCGCTGGTTCTTCACCGAGGCGGAGGACAAGCCCGCGCTGCTCCAGCACGCCCGGCAGGCGTACACGCTGGTCGAGCAGCTGCCGCAGCCCGCAGGCGACCGCGAGCACGCGCTGGTGCTCCAGCATGCCCGGCAGATACTGGGCTTCTACGAGCACATGGTCGAGCACCTGGTCGACGACGGATACCGGGACCGCCGGATGGCCGAGAGCCTGCGCTGGTGGCAGGAGTACACCAGGCACCGGATCGCGTACTGGTCGACCAACGCGCACAGTATCCGGTCCGCCGAGCTGTTCATCTCCACCCCGCCCCGGGGCACGCTGACGTTCACCCCCACCGGGCACTGGCTGCAGGACTGGTTGGGCGACCGGTACGTGTCCGTCGGGCTCACCTTCGACTCCGGCACGGTGAACTCCGGCTGGGCGTTCCCGCCGTTCCGGCCCCGGCCGATGCCGGCCGGGCAGCTGCCGGCCGACTTCGCCGAGCACGCCCTGGCCGACGTGCCCGGGGAGCACGTCCTGCTCACCCTGCCTGCCGAGGGCGCACCGCCGGCCGTCGCCGACTGGCTGCGGGCGGAGGCGAAGACCCGGGTGATCGGCTCGATCCACGCCCCGGACCAGCCGGCCGAAGGGTTCTACCTGACCGGCGGGTCGCTGGCCGGGTGGTTCGACGCGGTCCTGCACAGCCGCCACGTCAGTCCGTCCCAGCTACTCTGACCCGGGGCCGCCGAGCGGCCCGGGGCCTCCTGGCCGGCCCACCAACCCTGCCTATCCGGGTTCGGCAGGCCGGAAACCCTCCAGCCGGCAAAAGTCTGATTTGCCACCGGCGGTCCCGGGAAAGCCCAGCCGCAGTCAGGTAGGGCGGCGTGGGGACGGTGGCGGATGACTTCGCAGAGATTGGGCGGTTGGGCGCCGAGGGCGCTCGCAGTGTTCGTCGCGGCGGTCTGCGCCGCCGCTCCCGGGGCAACAAGCGTCGCGGCGCCGGCGCCGAGCGCGACAGCGCCCAGCAGCCCGGCGGACTGGCCCGGCTGGACACATGACCTGGCCGGATCCCGATTCGCGGCCGGCGAGACCCGGATCACCGCCGCCACGGTCGGCAACCTCCGGCTTGCCTGGGCCTTTGCCTATCCGAAGGTTCCCGGCACGTTCGCGAAGAGCCAGCCGGCGGTGGTCGGCGGCGTCGTCTACGTCGGCAGCCCGGACGGCAAGTTCTACGCGCTGAACGCGACGACCGGCGCGACCATCTGGAGCTTCGACCTGGACACGGTCGCGCCCGGAGTCGGGGACACCGCGGTGTGGGACGGTCCGACCGTCGCGGACGGGCGGGTCATCTTCGGCGATCACCGCGGCTACATCTACGCGCTGGCCCGTGGCACCGGGGCGCTGCTGTGGGCGACCCGGCTGGACAGCCACCCCTTCGCCGGCATCACCGGCTCGCCGCTCTACTTCCACGGCAAGGTATACGTCGGTGTCTCCAGCGAGGAGAGCACCAACGGGATCGACTACGCCTGCTGCACCTTCCGCGGCCAGGTCGCGGCGCTGGACGGCAGCACCGGCGCGGTGGTGTGGCGCTACTACACGGTGCCGCCGGCGGCCGCCGTCGGCAGCTGGCCGAACGGGGTGACGATGTACGCGCCATCCGGTAGCGCGGTCTGGGGAGTGCCGGCGATCGACCAGGCCAGCGGCACACTGTACGTCGGCACCGGGCAGAACTACACCGGCGTCGGCCCGGACCACAACCAGGCGGCCGGCGACATCGACTCGGTCCTCGCGCTCGACCCGGGGACCGGGTCGGTCCGCTGGAAGCGGCAGCTGGAACCCGCGGACACCGCCCGCCAGGTCTGCGTGACCGGCGACCCCGGCTACTGCCCGGGCCTGCTCAACGGCTCCTACCTGGACTGGGACGTCTCGTCCGGTCCGAACGTGTTCACCGTGGGCAGCCGCACCGTGGTCGGCGTGGGTCAGAAGAACGGCGTCTACCACGTCTTCGACGCCCGCACCGGCGCGACGATCTGGGAGCGGGCGCTGGGCGTGGCGCTGCCCGGTGGCCCGGGTGGGATCCAGTGGGGCACCAGCTACGACGGGCGCCGCCTCTACATCGCCACCTGGCAGGCCAGTCCGGGCACCCTGTTCGCCCTGGACCCGGCGACCGGCACCACCCTGTGGTCGACCCCGAACCCGTCGGACGGATGCAGCACCGGCGGTGCCGCGCAGTTCCCGGGCTTCTGCCAGCTCGCCCTCACCCCGGCGGTGACGACCAGCCCCGGAGTCGTGTACGAGGGCAGCTGGGACGGCAAGATGCGGGCGTTCTCCGCGGCCACCGGCGCGGTGCTCTGGCAGTACGACACGTTCCGGCACTTCGCCGGGGTCAACGGGATCACCGGCACCGGCAGCGCGGTCGCCGGCAACGGCGGAGCGGTGGTCTCCGACGGCATGGTGTTCGTGCAGTCCGGCTACTTCCCGTACCCCGTCGACGCCGGCTACGTGCTGCTGGCCTTCCGGCTCTAGCGGGACACCTAGCCGTACCCCGAGTCACCGCGGGGTGGGAGCAGTGTCCCACCCCGCTGGTGACCGCTGGCTCATGACGGTGGGACGCGGGGCCGCGAAGACTCGATGTCGTTCGCTGTCCAGCCGTCGAGACGCCGCGAAGAGGGGAACGGATGAACGAGATCGTCAGCGCCTGGGGCGACAACTCCAACGGGCAGCTCGGCAACGGGACCACTGCGGACGCCTGCGCGCCCGCTCCGGTGAAGCTCCCGGACCGGGTCCGCACGGTCGAGGCGGGCAGCGGGCACGCCCTCGCGCTGCTCGACGACGGCACCGCGCTGGCCTGGGGGCGCAACGCGTTCGGCCAGCTCGGCGACGGCACCACCGAGAACCAGAGCCTGCCCACCGAGGTCGAGCTGGACGGCATCGCCGACATCGTCCCGGGCGGCGGGCAGACCCTGTTCCTGCGCACCGACGGCACCGTCTGGGGCTGCGGCGCCGGCTTCTTCGGCATGCTCGGCCCGGACAACCTGGGCCTCGTCCCGGTTCCGGTCAAGATCGACACGCCCGGCGACATCGTCCAGCTCCGCTCCGGCGGCGGGCACGCGCTCATCGTGCTGTCCGACGGCTCGGTGTGGACCTGGGGCCGCAACGACGTCGGCCAGCTCGGCGACGGCGACGAGGCCGGCTCCCGGCCGGGCAGCACGACGCAGACACACGCCGGGCGCAGCTACCCGGCCCGGACCATCCCGGCTCGGGTGAAGGGGCTGGGCCGGGTGCGGTCGGTCGGCGCCGGCGGTGGGCACAGCCTGGCCGTGCTGGAGGACGGCAGCCTGTACGCCTGGGGCGACAACGACCGCGGTCAGCTCGGCGACGGGACGACCAGCCACCAGTACGCCGCGGTCCGGTCCAACCTGGACGGTGTCCGGGAGGTCACCGGCGCCTACCACCACACCCTGGCCATCCTCGAGGACGGCACGGTGCGGGCGTTCGGGATGAACGACCGCGGCCAGCTCGGCAACGGCACGACCACGCACAGCACCGCGCCGGTCGAGGTGCACGGGCTGCGCGACGTGCGGCAGGTGGTCACCACTGGCGGCGGCGGCGAGGTGGACCCCGGCAACTTCGGGCACAACCTGGCCCTGCTGGAGGACGGCAGCGTGTGGGCCTGGGGCTGCAACGACCACGGCGAGCTGGGCGACGGCAGCACCGAGGGCCGGCTCACCCCGGTCCGGATCCCCGGCCTGTCCAGCGCCCGGCAGGTGAGCGTCGGCGGCGAGGTGCCGGCCTTCCGGGAAAACCCGGGCGGCGGCTTCGCCCTGGCCATCCACACCGAGAGCTGACCATGACCGAGCCCAGCACCGGCCGGCCGCCGGCGACCGCGCCCCCTGTGACGGCGCCCGCCCTGACCGTACCCCCGGTGACCCAGCCGATCGGCGAGCTGACCAGCCCGCTTCGCGGCCGGCGCGCCCTGGTCGTCGGCGGCGACGGCGACATCGGCAGCGCGATCAGCGCCGGCCTGGCCGCCGACGGAGCGGACGTGGCGGTCGCCGGCATCGAGGCGGCCCCCGCCGCCCGGCTGGCCGGCCAGCTGTCCACAGCGGACAACCGGACCGCCGGCTACCGGGTGGACATCACCGACCAGGCCAGCGTGGACGACCTCGTCGGCGCGGTCGCCTCCGCCTGGGGCGGCATCGACGTGCTGGTCAACTGCGCCGGCATGCTGAGGGTCAACGCCGCGGAGGACTTCGACGCGAGTGACTGGCGCGCGGTGGTCGACCTCAACCTCACCGGCGCGTTCCTGCTCACCCAGGCGGTGGGCCGCAACATGATCAAGAACGCCGGGGGCGGCCGGATCGTGCACCTGTCCTCGGTGCGCGGGTCGATCGGCCTGGCCATCGGCGGGTGGGCCGCGTACGGCGCCAGCAAGGCCGGCCTGCACCTGCTGATCAAGCAACTGGCCACCGAGTGGGGGCGGCACCAGATCTCGGTGAACGGGGTGGCCAGCGGGTTCGTCCGGGCCGGGGTGTCGGCGAAGGCGCTGGAGAACGAGGGCTTCGCGGCCATGGTGGCCGCCCGCACCCCGCTCGGCCGGGTCGCCGAGATCCAGGAGGTGGCGAACACCGCCGTCTACCTCGCCGGCCCGCGCTCGTCGTTCATCACCGGTCAGGTCCTCTTCGTCGACGGCGGCTTGACGGCCAGCCAGTAGCAGCCGCGAACAGGCGAGAACTAGGAAGGGTTTCCGATGACCACGTCCCCGGCCCAGACCGTCCTCCCGCACCGCACCGACGCGCCGCCGCCCATGCAGATGCTGGAGATGCTGTACGGGGCGCTGGCCACCCAGATGATCTCGGTGGCCGCCGAGCTCGGCATCGCCGACCTGCTCGCCGACGGACCGCGACCGGTCGGGGAGCTGGCCGCGAGCAGCGGCGCGGACGCCCGCTCGCTGCACCGGCTGCTGCGCGCGCTGGCCGGCCTCGGGGTGTTCCAGGAGGTCGCCCCCGGCGCCTTCGGGCTCACCCCGCTGGCCGACACGCTCCGCACCGGCGTCAAGGGCTCGATGAGGGAGCTGGCCCAGGACGTCGGCGGGCGGACCCGGCTGCTGGCCTACTCCGAGCTCGCGCACAGCGTGCGCACCGGGAAGCCGGCGTTCGACAAGGCGCACGGCACCAGCATGTGGTCCTACCTGCAGGCGCACCCGGACGAGGTGGCCCTGTTCGGCAAGGCGATGGGCAACCTGGCCAGCGAGGCGCACTCCACCGCGTTCGCCAGCTACGACCTGTCCGATGTGGAGCATCTGGTCGACGTCGGCGGTGGGGAGGGCTACCTGCTCGCCGCGCTGCTGCCGTACTACCCGGACATGAAGGCGACCGTGTTCGACGAACCGCATGTGGTGAGCGGGGCGGCCGAGGTGCTGGCCAGGGCGGGCATCGCGGACCGGGCCGAGGCGGTCGGCGGCGACGTCTTCCAGGCGGTGCCCGAGGGCGGTGACGCGTACGTGCTGTCCTCCATTCTGTTCAGCTACGAGGACGACGAGGCGCGCACGATCCTGGCGAACATCCGCCGGGCCATGGACCCGGGCGGCAGGGTCCTGGTGCTGGAGCCCATCCTGCCGGAGGGGAACGGCCCGCACCCGGGCAAGCTGCTGGACGTCACCCAGCTCGCCCTGCACCGCGGCGGGGTGCGCAGCAAGGCGGAGTTCGAGGCGCTGTTCGCCGCCGCCGGCCTGAGCCTGGCCGAGGTGAAGGAGATCTGGCCGGCCGGCCCGACCGACCTGGTCGTCGCCGTCCCGGCCTAGCCGCTCGCACCGCTCGTCAGCTCGTGAGGAGGAGGGCCAGAGGTGAACGCGCATCGGCTGCCGAGCACGGCCGACCCGGCCGCGCCGGCCGCGGACGCCATGCAGGTGCTGACCACGTCCAGCCCGCGGGAGTTCGCGGCGAACGTGGGGGACTGGCTGGCCGGCAGCCCGGTCGAGAACAACGTGCTGCTGGTGCACGCGCTCGACCCGGCCGGGGTACCGCCGGGTCAGGGCGATCCCGTGTTCGCCTGGGTCACCGACCCGGACGGCGCGATCCACGGCGCCGCGTTCGCCCGCATCCCCTACCGCATCCCGATCTCGGCGATGCCCGAGCCGGCCGCCGTGGCGCTGGCCGATGAGCTCGCCGTCCGGCTGCCCGGACTGGCCGGCGTGGCCGGGCCCGCCGAGACGGCCGAGGTGTTCGCCACCCGGTGGTCCGAGGTCACCGGTAAGGCCGCCCACCGCGAGCGCGACCAGTGGCTGATGAGCTGCACCGAGACGGTCCGGCCGGAGGCGCCCGGACATCCGCGGATGGCCACCGAAGACGACCTCGACACGGTCGCCGAATGGTTCTCGGCCGGCATGCGGGACAGCGGCCTGGGCAAGGACGAGATCGCCGAGCGCGCCCGCCAGCTCGCCGGCGGCCAGATCGCCGGTAACCGCCTGCTGGTCTGGGAGGACGCCGACGGTGTCCCGGTGGGCGCGGCCGGCTGGGGCCTGCGGCTGGCCGGCGTGGTGCGCCCGGCGGGTGTCTTCGTGGCGCCGGACCGTCGCGACGAGGGCTGGGCCGGCGTGCTGCTCGGCGAGGTGACCGCCCGGGCGCTCGAGGCCGGCGCCGAGGCCTGCGTGTGCACCCACTACCTGAAGTACGAGTCGATGCTGGCGGTCGTCGAGAAGGTGGGATACCGCCGGCTGAAGGATCTCACCGAGTACCGGTTCGACTGAGAGGGCACCGAGTCCCATGCCGACGAGCATTCCCAGCTACCCCGACCTGGCCGGAAAGGTCGCCGTGGTGACCGGCGGATCGGGCGAGATCGGCGCGGAGACGTGCCGGTTCCTGGCGGCGAACGGGGTGAAGGTCGCGGTCAGCGGCCGGAACAAGGACGCGATCGAGGAGGTGGTCGCCGGGATACGGGCGCAGGGCGGCGAGGCCATCGGGGTGGCCGCGGACTGCCTGGACGGCGCCGCCCTGGACGACCTGCGGGAGACCACCGAGCGGCAGCTGGGGCCGATCGACGTGCTGTGCGCGTTCGCCGGCTTCGACAACGGGCCGGCGCCGCTCGAGCAGGTGTCCGAACAGGACTGGCGGGAGATGATCGACGGCAACCTGACCACCACGTTCCTGACCCTGAAGGCGTTCCTGCCCAGCATGACCGCGCGCCGGTCCGGGTCGGTCATCACCATGTCCTCGGCCGCCGGCCGGCTGCCGGGCTGGGCGTCCTACGGGTACGCGACGGCGAAGGCCGGAATCCTCATGCTGACCCGGCGGATCGCCCAGGACGTCGGCAGGCACAACGTTCGGGTCAACGCCCTGGCCCCGTCGGCCATCCTCACCAAGAAGCAGGAGCGGAACATCCCGGAGGCGGTCCGCAACAAGGTGGTCGAGGAGCAGTTCGCGATCGCCCGCTGGGGCACGCCCGCGGACTGCGCGAACGCGACCCTGTTCCTGGCCTCCGACGCGTCCTCCTGGATCACCGGCCAGACCACCGACATCGCCGGCGGAAAGATCATGGTGTGATGTGCTGAACCGCCGAGATGGCCCGGGCCAGTGCGGCCACCGCCTCCGCGGACCACGAGCCGCTCGAGAGCAGCACGACGTGGTCGAGGCCCAGGGCCGCCAGGCCCGCGCATCGCTCGGCGAACCCGGCCGGCGACTCGTCCTCGACGAGCCTGGTGCTCAGGGTCTTGTCGATCTCGTCCATCGGCCGGCCGACGTCGGCGCAGTGCCGGGCCAGCACCTCGAGCTTGCGGGTCACCGTCTTGCCACCGTCCGGGAGGTCGAAGAAGTTGCACGCATCCGCGTACTGCGCCACCAGCCGCAGCGTCTTCCGCTCGCCCTGCCCTCCGATGAGGATCGGCGGGTGCGGCTTCCGCACCGCGGCCGGGCTGTTGAGCGGGCGCTCCAACTGGTAGTACGTCCCGCGGAACGCGGAGGTGTCGCCGGCCCACATCTGGATCGCGATCCGCAAGGCCTCCTCCAGCCGGCCGAACCGCTCGGCCACCGGCGGCAGCGGCAGGTCCATCCCGCGCGCCTCGCCCTCGTGGTAGCCGGCCCCGATGCCGAACCAGGCCCGGCCACCGGACAGCACGTCGAGCGTGGTCACCGCCTTGACCAGCAGCGCCGGCGGCCGGTACGTCACGCCGGTGACCAGGGTGCCCAGCCGCACCCGCTCGGTCTGGCCGGCCACGAACCCGAGCGCGGTGTACGCCTCCAGTATGTCCGCGTCGGGTGTGCTGTGCGGGTCGACCTGGATCAGGTGGTCGGGGAGCCAGATCGTGTCCACCCCCGCCTCGTCGGCGGCCCGCCCTATTTGGCTGAGCTGCCGGCCGATTTCTGATTTCCGACCCGGCCACGAATAATCGCTGACACTGATGCTGACACGCATAGTCATCTCCAACCGTCGCGGCGGCACCCGGAAGGGCGAGTATAACCCGTGCTCGGGGCGGTCGCCTGTCGCGCTTTCGGCCACCGGAATTGGGACCCGTCCCAAGGCACCGGGACGCTTTCCCAGGCTGCCGGGATTTGCCCGCGCGGGGCTTCTGCGACTGGTCGGCGATGCTTAAACTTGGCTCGACAGATTTGCGCTCGATGGAGGTTCAGATGCAGTCCACACAGGTCTATGCGGTCAGCAAGGCCGCCGGGCCGGACGCCTTGCAGGTGCGCACGACGGACGTGCCAGAGCCGCTCGCCGGGCAGGCCCGGATCCGGGTCGAGGCGGCCGGTGCCTCCTACGGCGACCTGCTGTTCCAGCGCGGAGTGGTCCCAGGTGGACCGAAGCCGCCGTTCGTCCCCGGCTGCGACCTGACCGGCACCGTGGAGTCGATCGGGGCCGGGGTGACCGGCCTCAGCCCGGGCGACCGGGTGACCGCCCTGGTGGAGTCCGGTGGGTATTCCAGCGCGCGGAACGTCCCCGCCGAGCGGCTGGTCCCGGTGCCGGACGATCTCGACTCGACCCAGGTCGCCGCGGTCACGCTGAACTACTTCATCGCCTACCAGATGCTGCGCCGGGTCGCGCAGGTACAGCGCGGGCAGCGGATCGTCGTGCACGGCGCCGCCGGCGGGGTCGGCCTGGCCTTCCTCCAGCTCGCCGAGCAGATCGGCGGCGTCACCGTGTGGGGCACCTGCTCGGCGGCCAACACCGACCTGGTCCGCCGGCACGGCGCGATCCCGATCGACTACCGGACCGAGGACTTCGTCGCGGTGGTGGAGGCGGCCGGGGACGCGGTCGACGCGGTCTTCGACTTCATCGGCGGGACGCACTTCCGCCGCTCGTACCGGGTGCTGCGGCCCGGCGGGCGGCTGGTCGCCTACGGGCAGAACGACGCCCTGCGCAACGGCAGGAACAACCTGCGGGTCGGGGCCATCGGCTTCCTCGGCGGGATCGTGGCGCCAAAGCTCGTCCCGGACGGCCGGAAGACCGGCTTCTACAACGCCTGGTCGCTGCGCAAGTCCCAGCCCAACGCGTACCGGGAGGACCTGACGACGGTGCTGTCGCTGCTGTCCGCCGGCCGGATCGCGCCACGCTCGATCAGCGTCCTGCCGCTGCAGGAGACGGGCAAGGCGTTCCAGCAGCTGGAAGAGGGTGCCACCGGAAAGATCGTCCTCGACTGCCGGAGCTGACCATGACGACTACCTCGCAGACCATTGCGGCGCAGCCGGTTGCCATCCATCCGGTCCGGCCGCGGGGCGGCACCGCGCTCGTCGCCTCGGCCATCGCCACCATCGCCCCGTTCGGGCTCAGCCTGCTCGTCGGGCTGGCGTTCGCCGGCCGGGTGTACTCCTCGCCGTTCTCCGCGGACGGCACGCTGCACGACTACTTCGCCGGGCACCAGGCCATGGTGCAGACGATCGCCTTCCTGCAGTTCGGCTCCGCGGTCGGACTGGCGGTGTTCACCTGCGTGCTGTGGTCCAGGCTGCGGCAGCTGGCCTCGGCCGGCTCGGCCGCCAGCTACGTCGCGGCGGCCGGGGGCCTCGTCGCCGCGGCGTTCCTGGCCCTCAACGCGCTGGTGCAGTGGGTGCTCACCCGCGGTGAGGTCGTCGCGCAGCCGGCGCTGGTGAAGGCGCTGAACTACTTCTTCTGGATCCTGGGTGGTCCGGCCCACACCGCCTGGCTGGGTCTGCTGCTCGGCGGGGTCAGCCTCATCGCGCTCCGGCGCCGCCTGCTGCCGCGCTGGTTCAGCCTCGCCGGCCTGGTGGTGACCGGGCTGGCCGAGCTGTCCCTGCTGGCGATCCTGACCAAGCAGGTGGTGGCGTTCATCCCGCTCGGCCGGTTCCCGGCGCTGGTCTGGCTGGTCGCGGCCAGCTTCCTGCTGCCGGCCGGGCGCGCCGCCGAGCGCGGGTAGGTCCAGGAAGGCCCGGAGGCCCGGCCGGACCCTGTCCGGCCGGGCGTAACCGGGACGTATCCCCACCCGGACATCATCGACGGTGGAGGGTTGGACCGATGCGAGACCGGGAGGAGGGGACATGACGATGACCGACCAGGAGGAGTCCGATCGACTCCGAGTTCTGGTCGTGGACGATCACCCCATGTTCCGGACCGGAGTGCGGGCGGGGCTCGAGGCCGCCGACCGAATAGAGGTCGTCGGTGAGGCCGGTACCGGCGCGGAGGCGGTCCAGGCCGCACGCCATGTGCACCCGGACATCGTGCTGATGGATGTCCAGATGCCCGGCATGAATGGCATCGAGGCCATCAAGAGCATCCGGAAGGACCAGCCGAAGACCGCCATCCTGGTGCTCACCATGTTTGTCGACGGCGACACGTTGTTGGCGGCGGTCCGGGCCGGCGCGCAGGGTTATCTTTTCAAGGGGTCGACCGCGCAGGACATCGCGGTCGCACTGGACGGAGTCGCCCGCGGCGAGGTGGTGTTCGGGGCGCCGCTGGCCGAACATGTCATCGACCATATCGTTCGCCCACCCGAGGAGAACCTGCCGTTCCCGGAGCTCACCGAGCGCGAGCGCGAAGTGCTGGAACGGGTCGCGAACGGCAACAGCAACAGCCAGATTGCGGCCGGTCTCAGCCTGTCGACCAAGACCGTGCGCAACTACATGTCCCGCATCCTGGTCAAGCTGCAGGTGTCCGACCGGACCGCCGCCGCGGTGCGGGCCAGGCAGGCGGGCCTCGGCCGCTGACTGCCGGCGCCACGCGCCGGCGCTGAGCGTCGCTACCACGCGCTCCTACCGGGCAATACTGCCAGCACACCTACCAGCCCCGCGGGCTAGCGCCGGCCGGGTAGCCGCGCCTGCACCCGCGTACCCCCACCCCGCAGCCGGGCGATCCAGCACTCGCCGCGCAGCTCGCGCACCCGCTCGCGGATGGAGGATAGCCCGACCCCTTCCCGCGGCTGGTCGGGCAGCCCGACTCCGTCGTCGACGACGCTGAGGGTAACCTGGTCGCCGACATCGAGGCTTAGCACGGCCTCGGTGGCTTGGGCGTGTCGCACCACGTTCGTGAGCGCCTCGCCGGCGATCTGGCGGATGGCCAGCTCCAGCTCGCGGGGCAGCGCGGGAAGCTCGCTGGGCAGCTGCACCCGGACCCGCAGCCGGCCGCCGCTGGCCTGCTCGAACCGGGCCGCGTGCAGCCGGAGCGCGGCCGGCAGGCTCTGCCCGCCGAGCGCGTGCGGGTCCAGCTCGCGGATCATCCGCCGCACGTCCTCGATCGCGGCACGCGCGTCGCGCTGCAGCTCGGCCAGCTTGGCCATGGCGGTCGCGGCATCGGTGGAGGCGAACGCGGAGGCGGCCTCGATCTGCAGGACGACGGCGGCGAGCACCGGGCCGAGCCCGTCGTGCAAGTCCCGGCGCAGCCGCCGGCGCTCGGACTCGATCGCGAGCTGGGCCCGCTGCAGCGCCCGGGAGGTCTGCCAGATGTGCGCGACCACGGCAAGATCGGCGGTGATCTCCTCCAGCGCCGGCCGCCAGCCCGGGTCGGGCTGCTCGCCGCCGGCCGGGAGCAGCAGCGCCCCCTCCACCACGCCCTGGTAGGTGAGCGGATGCCGCACCGTCTCGCCGGCGTCCTCGCCCCACCTGGACACCTGCCGCAGGGACCCATCCAGGTCGCGTACCTCCATCGCGGCGAAGCCGGTGTCCAGGGCGTGTGCGACCTCCTCGGCCACCCCGGCCAGCGCCGCGGGCGACGCGCCCCGGTGGTGCAGCCGGCGCCGCGGCAGGGTCGACCGGGAGGGATGCTCGGGCCGCGGCCGCACGCCGTTGGCCCGCCGCGCCAGCTGCGCTGTCAGGACGTCGAACCAGACACCGACGAGCAGGCCCGCAGAGCGCATCCATCCCCTTCTCCCCCCGGGCAGCCGGCACCAGGCGAGTGCACGGGGAACACGGGGAACAGGTACGACGCGGACGATGCTATGCCGGCCGGGTTCAGCCCGGGTTACGCTCGTAGCGACGGTCAGCGGGCGGCCTGGCCGGTGCCGGCGGCCGCCGTCCCGGCCCGTGCACCGTTCGGGTCGCCCGCGGCGAGCTCGGCGAGCAGGTCCCGGATGATGCGCACCCCGTCCTCGGACAGCACCGACTCGGCGTGGAACTGCACCGACCGGAAGCCCGGCCCGCGCAGCGCGTGCACCTCCCCGGTCCGCGGGTCCCGGCTCACCTCGACGATTCCGGGGACACCGGGGCACTCGACCCGGTCGGCGGCGCACCGGGCGGTGAACGTGTTGTAGAACCCGACCCGCACCCGCCGGCCGAACAGGCCGACCTCCTTCTGCAGCCCCTGGTTCGGCACCGTGGCGGGCACCACCTCGAGTCCCAGCAGGGTGCTGAGCACCTGGTGGCTCAGGCAGACGGCGAGGAACGGGCGGCCCTCGCCGAGCAGGCCCGCGATGGTCGCCCGCAGGTGGCCGATCCGGGCGTCCCGCGGGTCGCGGGGGTCGCCCGGGCCCGGGCCCATCACCACCAGGTCGTGGTCGCCGACCGCGTACGGCTGGTCGAACCGCCGCACCGTGACGGACAGCCCGAGCGAGCGCAGCTGGTGGCCGATCATCGAAGTGAACGTGTCCTCGGCGTCCACCACCAGCACCCGCCGGCCGGCCAGCCGGGGGTCGCCGCCGGCCCGGCCGGCCTCCGGTGCGAGCCAGAAACCGCTGATCCGCTCGTTGCGCCGGCCCAGCGCCCGGCGGACCTTCGGGTGCCCGCCCAGGGCCTGTCCCCAGGAGACAGGCCCTGGCGGCCGGGCAGTCCCGGCCAGCGCGTCGAGCAGCCCGGCGGCCTTCGCCCGGGTCTCGGCGACCTCCGCGTCCGGGTCGGAGTGCCGGACCAGCGTCGCGCCCACGTCGATGCGCAGCCGGCCGGCGCGGTCGATGTCCGCGGTGCGGATGAGGATCGACGAGTCCAGCGTCCGCCCGCCGCGGTCGTCGCGACCGATCAACGCCGCCACCCCGCTGTAGTAGCCGCGCCCGTCCGGCTCGTACCGGCTGATCACCCGGCAGGCGCTCTCCACCGGGCTGCCGGTGACGGTCGGCGCGAACATGGTCTCCCGGAGGATGTCGTGGACCTCCATCGAGCAGCGTCCCTCGATGACGTACTCGGTGTGCGCGAGCCTGGCCATCTCCTTCAGGTACGGCCCGACCAGCCGGCCCCCAGTGTCGCAGACCCGGGCCATCATCTTCAGCTCCTCGTCCGCGACCATGTAGAGTTCGTCGGCCTCCTTGCGGTCGGCCAGGAAGTCCAGCAGCTGCGGCAGGGTGGGCCCGCCGGGCGGGTAGCGGTAGGTGCCGCTGATCGGGTTCATCACCGCGGTGCCGTCGCGCAGGCTGACGTGCCGCTCTGGGGTGGCGCCGACGAAAGTGCGGTCGCCGGTGTGCACGAGCAGCGTCCAGTATGCGCCGGACTCCCGTTCCAGCAGGCGGCGGTAGAACCCGAGCGCGCTGCGCGGCGAGTACCCGGTCAGGTCCGCGACGAACGACCGCTTGATCACGAAGTTGGCGCCGACCCCCTGCCCGATCTCGTCGGTGACGACCGAGCGCACCGTCGCGGCGTAGCCGGCGTCGTCCGGGACGAAGTGGCCGTCCACCCCCCCGGTCGGCTCGCCCGGGATCCGCTGCAGTGCTTCGGCGACGGTCACCAGGTCGTGCTCGGCCACCGTCATCGCCAGCAGCGGCGACCCGTCGTCCACGCAGCTGAAGCCCCGCTCGGAGAGCTGCCGGTACGGGATGACGGCCAGCACCTCGGGCTGGGCCGGCCCGGGGTTCGCCGGGATGCCGGCCGCCGCCGGCACCGGGATCTCGGCGAGCGTGTCCACAGCAGACATACTGCCGGTGAGGATCTCCACCAGCCCGGTCCCGGTCGACTCGGGACGGTGCAGGAGGGCGAACGGGGGAGGGTCGCGGACCAGCAGCCGCTCCAGCAGGTCCTGGGTCATGACGCCTCCCGCAGCGCCGGACCCAGCTCGGCGAGCACGTCATCGGTGCTGGCGACCACCGCGCACCGCTCGGCCGCGTAGTCCAGTGCGAGCCGGTGGTAGTCCGCGGAGAAGTCCGCCACCGCGTCGGCCACCAGGAACGGCTGGATGTCCAGCGCGAAGCCGTCGCACGCCGTCATCAGGACGCCCAGGTGCGCGTACACGCCACAGAGGACGATCTGGTCGCGCCCCGTCTCCCGCATCCGTTCCAGCAGCGCGGTCCGGTGGAACGCGCTGTACCGCCACTTGGTGAACATCCAGTCCTGCCGGGTCGGTGCCAGCGGCTCGACCACCCGCCGGTCCGCCGGGTCGGCGGACATTCCCGGGCCCCAGAAGTCCTTCAGCAGGCCGCGCTGGTGCTCGGTCATCGCGCCGGGCTGGGCGGTGTAGGCCACCGGGACGCCGAGCGCGGCGCACTGCCGGCGCAGCCGAGCGACGTTGCGGACCAGCTCGGTCACCGGCGCGGCACCGGCCGGGAAGCGCTGCACAAAGTACCGCTGCATGTCGTGGATCAGCAGCACGGCGCGCTGTGGCTGAACCGTCCACTGCGGGACGTTGTCCGGCAGGTCGCCCGGCGGCGGCATCGGGTACGGCCTGATCTCCGGGATTCCGGTCACTGTTCCTCCTTGCTACCCACGCCAGGCGGATGCGACCGCGAACGCTTGCGGCGGGTTCAGCCGGGGGTCGCACAGGGTCGTGTACCGGATGCCCACGTCCTGGATGCGGGTCCGGTCGGCCACGCACTCCGTCACGTCGTCCGGGGTGGCCTCCAGATGCAGCCCGCCGGCGACCCCGCCGGCCTCGGCGACGGCGGTCTGGAACCCCTGCACCTCGCGGATCACCGAGTCGACGAACCTGGTCTTCAGCCCCCCTGGTGCGCTGACCGTGTTCCCGTGCGTCGGGTCGCACAGCCAGATGACCGGATGCCCGCCGGACCGGACGGCCCGGACCAGCGGCGGCAGCGCGCGGGCCACCTCGTCCGCGCCCATTCGCGCGATGAGCGTCAGCCGGCCCGGCTCCCGGTCCGGGTCGAGCCTCTCGCACAGCGCCAGCAGCTCGTCGGTCGGCGTGCCCGGGCCGAGCTTGCACCCGACTGGGTTGGCCGCCGCGGCCAGCATCGCGACGTGTGCGCCGTCGAGTTGCCGGGTCCGGTTGCCGATCCAGGGCCAGTGGGTGGAGGCGAGCAGCAGCCGCCCGTCCCGGCCCCGGCGCAGCAGCGGCAGCTCGTAGTCCAGCAACAGGGCCTCGTGGCTGGTCCACACCCGGGTCCAGCTGGTCGGGTCCGCCGTGCCGGCTGCCCGGCGCAAGGCGTCCATTGCGGCGCCGGCCGCCTGGTACCCCAGCAGCAGGCGCAGCGGGTCCGGGCGGCGCAATTCAGGGTCGGGCTCCGGGCTGTTCACCAGGTGGCCGCGGTACGCCGGCAGCTCCAGGTCGCCGTACCGGTCGGTCGGCTGGGACCGGGGCTTCGCGAACTGCCCGGCAATGCGCCCCACCCGGATCACCGGCCGGCCGGCGTTCAGTCGCATGGCGCCCGCCAACGCGTCGAGCAGGCCGATCTTGCGCGCGACATGGCCGGGCGTGCACTCGGCCGGGTCCTCCGCGCAGTCGCCCGCCTGCACCACCTGCATCTGCGCGGCGGCGACCGCGGCCAGCTGCGACCGCAGCACGGTCACCTCGGCCTCGGTGACCAGGGCCGGCAGGCCGGCCAGCTCATCCCGGACCTGCTCGACCAGCGTGGTATCGGCCCAGTCGGGCTGCTGCAGGGCCGGCAGCGACCCGACCGGGTCGAGGCCCTCAGCTGTCGCCGCGACGCTGAGCTCGGCTTGTTGCCGCCAGCTGGTGGCGGTGGTCGCGCTGATCATCAGATGCCCAACCGGCTCCATTGACGAATCGATGTCACCCCGGTCGAATTCTGCGCAGCCCGGCGCTGGCCGACAAAGCGGCTGGGCCGACTTCTCCAGATGCGGGCTACTGCGTCAGGCTGCACCCGCCGGCGGGGCAGGTCGGCCCGGCCGCCGATGACTGCCGTCGAGTAATCCCGGGACGTATGCCTGCAGGCAGCCTGTCAAATTCCTGGGTAGCCGGGACGGTGGTGTGACAGCCTTCACCGTATCGTCGAACCATAAGCACTCGGCAAGACACTCGGCAATACGCAGCCAGCCAGGAAGTGACGCTTATGCGCGCTCCACCCACATATCCCTCGCCCACATATATCAGCGCTGCCGCAGATGGCGGTATACCCGATGACATCATTCGGGAGCTCTGCGCACGGCTGTTCGCCAGCCTGCCCCGCACCGACCAACGGCGGAAGGGTGAGCAGTACGTCCGCGGGCTGCTGTCCGCGCACGGGCGCAAGTCGGTCCGCAACATCGCCAGGGTCCTCGGCGACCGGTCGGTGGAGCAGGGGCTGCACCATTTCATCACCGGGTCCACCTGGGACTGGCGTCCGGTACGCGGGTCGCTGGCCGGCTACCTGTCGGCGGTGGCCCAGCCGCAGGCCTGGGTGGTGCGGCCGATGGTGATCCCCAAGTCCGGGAAGAAGTCGGTCGGGGTCGATCGGCGGTTCGTCTCCGAGCTCGGCCAGGTGGTCAACAGCCAGCAGGCGTTCGGCGGCTGGCTCGCCTCGGAGGAGCTCAGCGTGCCGGTCAACTGGCGGCTTGTCCTGCCCGCCGGCCGGGAGCCCCGGTCGCCGGCCGGCGCTCGGCCGGCCAGCGCCGACACCGTCGGGGAGTGCGCCGGTGCCGCCGCCCTCGACTTGGCCGCCAGCAAGCGCTTCGGCGCCGGCCGCCCGGTGGTCATCGACGTCGGGCTGGTCGACGTCGGGGCGATGGTGCACCGGTTCACGGCGGCGGGCGTGCCGGTGCTGGTCAAGATCGGCGCGGCCACCCGGCTGACCGCGGACGACCCGGCCGTGCCCGGTGACGCTGGTCGGGACGTCCCGGCGCACCGCATGGTCGACCTGGTGCGGACGCAGCGCCGCCCGGTCGAGTGGCTCGACCCGGCCAGCCGGGCGATGCGGACCAGCTTCGCCGCGGCGGTCCGGGTGCGGCCGCCGTGGCCGGCCGGGAACGGCGCCGGCCGGGTGCGCCCGCTGCGCCTGCTGGGCGAGTGGGAGGACCCGCGGCGCTGGCCGACCAGCTTCTGGCTGACCGACCTCGCCGAGCCACCGGGCTCCCTGCTGCGGCTGGCTCGGCTGACCCGGCGGGTCGACCGGGACTTCGCCGAGGTGTCCGCGCAGGTGGGGATGCGCGACTTCGAGGGCAGATCGTTCCAGGGTTGGCACCGGCACGCCACCCTGGCCTCGGCCGCGCACGCTGCCGCAATCCTGGCCACGGCCGGCGCCCCGGCCGCCCGCCCGGCCCGCGCCCGGTCCTCCTGACGCCTCTCGGCGCCGCGGGCAGGCGCTAGCTCGCCTGCCGGACCGGCGCGGCCGCCTCGGCCACCGGCCGGACCCCGACCGGGCGGCGCGGCCGCAGCTCGCCCCGGATCGCCCGGCGGAACAGGTGCTCGGTGCCGCTGGTCGGCTCGACGTCCAGGTCGTCCCGCAGCCGCCGGACGCAGAGCTCGTGCCAGCTCTTCACCCGACCCAGGTCGCCGAAGTAGCCGTGCACGTACATCAGCGTCTGGTAGGTCTGCTCCTGGTACGGATCGATCTCCAGAATGCGGCGGCACCAGCGGGTCGCCTCCAGGAAGTCGTGCCGGGCGACCGCGTCGTCCCGCAGCCGGTCGAGCGCGCGCAGGGCGATCGCCTTCGTCCACTCCCGCTGCTCCTCGATCCAGTCGGCGCACTCGCCGGACAGGAAGTCGCCGTCGTACAGCTCCACCGCCTGCCGGTACATCTGCACAGCGGTCGCGCAGTCCCCGCGCGCCTCGGCCGCCCGGCCGGTCTCGAAGTAGGCCTCGAACTGCTCCAGGTCGATCCAGATGTCGTCCGCGTGCAGCGCGTAGCCGTGGTCCTGGTGCAGGATGCGGACCACCGGCTCGCCGCCGTCGGTGCTCGGCACCGCCAGGATCTGCCGCAGGGCGTGCATCGCGACCTTGAGCGAGCTGGAGTTCTGGCTCCACTCGGCGTCCGGCCACAGCACCCGGTGAAGCCTCTCGCGCACCACCGGCCGCCCCCGGTTGACCAGTAGATACTGGAACAGGCTCCGGGTCTTGCCGGCCCGCCAACGCTCGACTGGCTCCCCGTACAGCGTCAGCGAGAACCCACCAAGGCAACGCGCCGTGACTGCGGCCGTCTCAGCGGTCATCATCCCGTCCTTCTGCTGCTCGCAGCCGCCAGTGGCGGCCTCGTGGTCCTTACGACCCGTTGTTATCGGCTGGGTCGCCGTCGACCCGTGAAAGAAGTTACGAACCCGGTCTGGCGCGCGCAAGGTGGGTTACCACCACCCGCGGGAAGTCGGGCGGAAGGTGACATCTGCGATGTGTCGAAGGTCGTAGTCGACTCTGGACTTCGAGGTGAAGCGGGCGGCCTGACCGGCACCACAGGATCGGTTCATGCAAAAATCCACTGCCCTCTCCGCCGTGGCCGCCGCCAGCCCAACCGGCTCGACCGCACTGGTCGGTCAACTCGACAACTCCGCGGTCCGCAGGCCCGCGATCCGGACGCCCGCGATCCGGACGTCCGCGATCCGGACGTCTGCCATCCGCAGGCCCGCCGTCCCGGCCGGCCTGCGTACCCTGCGGCTCGCCTGGGAAGAGGCCAGGCCGGTCGTGCAGGTCGTCTTCCTGCTCCGCTTCCTCGCCGGCCTGGCCCTGGCCGAACGCCACCGCAGCGTGCTGTCCTGGTCGATCGTGGCCGCCGCGGCGTCCTGGTCGTGTGTCACCTCCTCGATCTACGTCCTGAACGGGGTCTCCGACGTCGCCGGCGACCGGGCGAACGGCTCGACCCGGCCGATCGCCAGCGGCCGGCTGCCGATCGACACGGCGCTGTGGACCGCGGTGGCGCTGGCCGTCGCCGGGGTCGCGCTCAGCGCCGCGGTGCGCGGTCCCGCCGCGTTGCTCGCGGTGCTGATGCTGGTTCTCGGCTGGGCTTATTCGATGGCCCGAAGTCCGCTGAAGAAAAGCATGCCGGGATTCTTCGCAGTGGTGACCGCGGGTGGCCTGCTCACCTATTTGGCCGGCTGGTTCTCAGTCGGCCCGCGGCCGGGCTTGGAGCTGCTCGTGTTCGGTCTGGCCATGTCATTCTGGATGGGTCTTGGCGGTTCGACGAAGGACCTTTCCGACACCGAGGGAGATCGCGCCGAAGGACGCCGTACCTGGCCGGTCATCCTGGGGGAGCGAAAGGCTCGAACGGCGATGGCGGTATCGGCGCTCGCGGTGGGACTCGGCTTCTTCGGCGTCGCCCTGCGGGTGGCAGCTGGCCTGGTCGGGCCCGCCGTGGTGCTGCTGGCTGGTTCGCTGGCTCTGGCCGCGGTCCTGATCACGTCGTCCAGCGGTGGGAACCGACGCACCCGGCGGCGGCCGTACCGGATGTTCATGGTGACGCAGTACGTGGCTCACTTGACGCTTCTGGGTGGTCTCGCACTACAATTCTAGGTAAGTCCGCCACATTGCGTAATAGTTGATCTCCCGCAAAGTTGCGGAGGTGGCCGGGTGGACGCGCGGCGGCCGGGGGCCGGGGCGTCCAGTCAGCCAACCCTGCCGGAGCCCGCCCGACAGCAGATTCTGGACGAGTTCGAGCGCCGGCTGCGGAGCGTGCGCAGCCCGATCGTCACGAACCCCGAAGCCATCACGGAGCTGCGGGTGCAGATCGACTCGATGCTTGACGAGGTGGTCGACGCCTCCCGGCTGGATGAGTCGGATATGTCAGACGAGACCGGATCGGCCGTGGTCCTAGCGGTCCAGATCGGTACCTCTCGGGCGGCGCAGGGCATCCATCCGACCGAGTCGCTGCGGGCCGCCGACGCGTTGTTCGAGGTCGCCCTGCCGGTGCTCACCCGGGAGTGCGTCACCGAGGCCGAAGGCCCCGCGGGGGCGGCCCGGATGGCCCTGAACCTGCACCGGACGATCATGTCCCGGGTGGTCCAGGCGTCGACCCCGTATGTCAACTTCCTGCTCGCCAAGCTGTACAGCTCGCACCGCGACGAGCGCGAGCGGATGGCCCGGGAGCTGCACGACCGGGCCGCACACGCGGTCGGGGTCGGCCTGCAGGACCTGGAGCTGTACGACGTCTACCTCGCCCGTGAGCCGGACCGGGCGCGGGAGAAGTTCGAGGCGGCCGAGGAGGCGCTGCGCGAGGCGCTGCAGACGATCCGACAGCTGTCCGCCGAGCTGCTCGACTCGGTCGGCTCGCACGGCCTGGAGCGCGCGCTGCGCCGGTACCTGCGGGCGAGCGTGCCGCCCGACGTCGAGGTGAGCCTCTCGGCAGTGGGCGACACCTCGACGCTGACCCGGGAGGTGAGCGAGGAACTCTACCTGGTGCTGCGCGAGGCGGTGCGCAACGCCCTGGTGCACGGCCACGCCAGCGCGGTGCAGGTCGACCTGGAGCTGACCAACGGCGAGCTGCGGGCCGCGGTCGCCGACAACGGCACGGGCTTCGACGTCGCCGACACACTCAAGCTGCTGGATGAGGACGGGCCGCCGTCCCCGGCCGGAGTCGGGATGACCTCGATGCGGGAGCGGCTTGACCTTCTCGGCGGTAGCCTGACGGTCTCCAGCGCCCTCGGCACGGGGACCACCGTCGAGGCCTGCCTGCCGCTGTCCAGGGGCTCAGTTGACCGATGAAGGCGCGGTGCGGGTGATCGTCGTCGACGACCACACGCTGTTCCGGCAGGGCCTGCGGGAGCTGCTCAGCACCGACCCGCATTTCACGGTCGTCGCGGAGGGCGCGAGCGGCCCGGAGGCGGTGGCGCTGGCCGGCGAGCACCGCCCAGACGTCATCCTCCTCGACGTCGAGATGCCCGGAGCCGGCGCCAAGGCCACGATCAAGCAGCTTCGCCGCGCCGCGCCGTACACCCGCATTGTGGTGCTCACCATGCACGACGACTCGGCCCTGGTACACGAACTGCTGGAGGGCGGGGCCTCGGCGTACCTAGTCAAGACGATCGTCCGCGAGGAGCTGATCGCCGCGGTTCGCTCGGTGAGCCGAAGCCAGAGCAACGTGCTGCTGTCGGTATCCAGAGAGACGATCGAAGGCCTCGACCGGCACCGCCCGGAGGGCGGACGGCTGTCCGCCCGCGAGCTGGACGTGCTCAGGCTGCTGGCCCAGGCGATGAGCAATGCGCAGATCGGCGCCCGGCTGTTCATCACCGAGGGCACCGTCAAGCGGCACCTGACCAACATCTACGCCAAGCTCGGCGCGGTGTCCCGAGTGGACGCGATCCGGAAGGCCACCGCGGCCCGGCTGCTCCCGCCCGAGTGACCCACCTGGCAGACCCACCCGCGCGTAACCCGAGCCTAACCGGCGGTGGCTAGTGTCCCGGCCGGGAGGAGAGATGGGTTCGTGGCCACGGCACCGGTACTTCCGGGTAGTCGTCAACGGCGAGGGCCAGTACGGGATCTGGCCGGTCGACAACGCCCTACCGTCCGGCTGGCGGCCGGTCGGGTTCGCCGGCACCCGGCCGTCCTGCCTGGACTATGTCGCCGAGGCCTGGCGCGACATGCGGCCGCTCAGCGTTCAGCACCGGGTCGGCGGCCGGTATCCGGCCCGCGACCCCGAGCGTGGAGAGGAGCGGTGAGGTGGCCCAGGCCGACTCCACTGCCGCGCCGGCCACGCTCGTCGACTTGGTCGCCCGCAGCGCCAGCCGCCACCCCGGCGCGGTGGCCGTCAGCGACGATGCCGGCCAGCTCACCTACGCCGAGCTCGCCGTCCGGTCCGATCGCCTCGCTGCCGGCCTCACCAGGCTGGGAGTGGCTGCCGAGGACCGGGTGCTGCTCGCCCTTCCGTCCAGCGTGGACAGCGTGGTGGCACTCGTCGGCGTCGCCAAGGCGGGCGCGGCCAGCCTGCCGGTCGACCCGGACATACCCGGCTCCGAGGTGGACAGCGCGCTCGACGCGGCCAGCGTGCGGCTGGTCCTCACCGGACCCGATCACGACTGGCCGGCGTCCCGGCTCCGGCCGACGTCCGAGCCCGGGCCGCAGACGGTGGACTGGGGCAGCGCGATGACTGCCGGCGCACCGCCGGCAGCGCTCGCTGATCGAGCGGACGGTCCGGCCGGCGGCAACGCGGCGTGCGTGCTGCCGGCCCGCAGCCGGGGTGGCGAGGTGCGGCACGTGGTGCTAGAGCACCGCCAGCTGGTGCCGCTCGCGCTGGACCCGATGCTGCTGGAGCTGCAGCCAGGTGACCGGGCGGCGCCGGCGACCGGCATGGCCGCCGCCGAGGCGCAGGTCGAGATCTGGCGGGCCCTCGCCGGCGGCGCGGAGGTCGTCGTGCTGCCGCCGGACCAGCGCAGCAGCCCGGACCTGGCGGTCGCGCTGCGTCGCCGGGAGGTGTCGGTGCTGAGCGCGCCGGCCACGGAGGTGGACCGGCTGGTCCGGCCGCCGTCGACCGGCGGCGAACCGGCCGGCGCGCTGGCCGAGGCTCTCGGCTCGCTGCGGGTGCTGCACGCCACCGGCCTCGGCCTGCACCACGAGACGGTCCGGGCGCTGCGGGCGGCCAGCTTCGCCGGCCGGCTGCTGACCCGGTACGGCCCGGTCGAGACGGCGGCGACTGCCGCCGTGCACGAGCTGCCCGGCCAGCCGGACCGGCCGGACGGGGTTCTGCTGGGCAGGCCGCCCGCGGGCGTGCGGCTCTACGTGTTGCAGGAGGACCTCGGGCCGGTGCCACCCGGCACACCGGGCGAGCTGTACGTCGGTGGTGTCGCCGTCGGACGCGGCTACCTCGACCGCCCCGAGTTGACGGTCGACCGGTTCCTGCCGGACCCGTTCAGCTCTGGCGGCCGGATGTATCCGACCGGCGAGCTGGTCACCCGGCGGCCGGACGGCGTCACGCAGCACCTCGGCCCGGCCGACGACCCTTGATGCCCGCCTGCACCGGTGCGGGCGAGTCCCGCGGATCTTGCCAGTTGCCCACGGTTGGGAGGATGCATGACTGCACCCGGCACCGAGACGCCGATCCTGGTGGTCGGCGCCGGCCCGGTCGGGTCGCTGCTCGCGCTCGAGCTGGCCCGGCACGGCGTCCCGAGCGTCGTCGTCGACCGCTCGCCGACCGTGTCGCGGCATCCGAAGATGGACTTCCTGAACGCGCGCAGCATGGAGCTGGTCCGGCGGCTGGGGCTCGCCGATGCCGTCCGCGACCAGGGCGTTCCGGCCGACCACGCCTTCACCTTCCTGTGGACCCAGAGGTTCGACCAGCCGCCGGTGGCCGAGTGGAGCTACCCGTCGGTAGGGGAGCTGCGCCGGCAGATGGCCCGGACGAACGACGGCTCCCTGCCGCGCGAGCCCTACCAGCGGATCCTCGGGTCGCTGCTGGAGGAGCTGGGGCGGTCCCGGTGCCGGGACAGCGAGCTGGTGGACCTGCGGGCCGGGTGGGCGGTCGAGTCGCTGCGCTTCGACCCGGACCGGGTGACCGTCCAGGTCGTGCACGCTGGGACCGGCAGCCGGGAGCAGATCCGGGCCCGGTTCCTGGCCGGCTGCGACGGCGCCGGCAGCACGGTGCGCGGCCTGGTCGGCATCCCGATGGACGACGTCGGACCGCGGGTGCAGCACTGCGACGTGTTCTTCCGCAGCACCGACCCGGCGCTGCTCCGGCACGGGCGGTTCTTCCTGGCGATCTCGGCCGGCGGGCTGACCCTGGTGTCCCGGGACGGCGCGCAGGCCTGGACCGGCAGCTTCCCGCTGACCGGCGACGCGCCTTTCGACGGCGACCCGGTCGCCGAGGTGCGCGCCCGGCTGGGCATCGACCTGCAGGTCGACGAGGTGCTGACGGTCGCGCACTGGGAGGGCCGGCTGGGAGTCGCCCGCAGCTACCGGGACGGCCCGGTCTTCCTGGCCGGCGACGCGGCCCACCAATTCTTCCCGACCGGCGGGCACGGCGCGAACACCGGCATCGGGGACGCGTTCGACCTCGGCTGGAAGCTCGCCGCGGTAGTCAACGGCTGGGGTGGACAGTCGCTGTTGGACAGTTACCAGGCTGAGCGCCGGCCGGTCGCGCTGTTCAACCGGGAGATGTGCTTCAACCTGCTGGAGGTGTGGCGGCGGTTTCCCACCCTGGCGGCCGAGGGGGCCAGCCGCGCCCAGCTCGCCGGCTTCCTGGACCAGGACCGCTACCAGGTCAGCCACCTCGGCGTCGACCTGGACTACCGGTACGGCCGGTCGCCGGTGGTGTGGGCGGAGGACGGCGAGGAGCCGAGCTGGCACTGGCACCGGATCGTCCCGACCACGTGGCCGGGTGGGCGGGCGCCCAGCGTCCGGCTGGCCGACGGATCTGAGCTGTTCGACCTGCTCGGCTCCGAGCTGACCCTGGTGGACACGTCCGGGTCGTGGGCCGGCACGCCGCTGGTCGAGGCGGCCCACCGGCTCGGGGTGCCGATCACCCACCTGGTCGTCGACGACGAGAACGCCCGCGCGGTCTGGCAGGCGAACCTGGTGCTGGTTCGCCCGGACCAGCACGTGGCCTGGCGCGGCCAGGCGGCGCCCGCGGACTGCGCGGCGGTGCTGGACCGGGTCCGCGGAGTGGTGGCCGCATGACCACCGCGCCGATGAACATCCTGGTGCGCAAGTACGGCGGCAGCTCGCTGGCCGACCTGGGCCGGCTGCAGCGGGTCGCTGGGTCGATCGCCGCTCTGCCCCGCTACACCAGGACCGTCGTCGTGGTGTCCGCCCAGGGCGACACCACCGACCGGATGCTCGGCGACGCCGCCCGCCTCGGTGCGTCCCGGCCGACCCGGGAGACCGACCAGCTGCTGGCGACCGGGGAGGCTGCCTCGGCCGCGCTGCTGGCGATCGCGCTGACCGGCTGCGGGCTTCCGGCCGTCTCGCTCACCGGCGCCCAGGCCGGGATCACCGCCGCAGGCCCACCTGGAGAGGGCCGGATCGCCGACATCGCGACGACCCGCATCCGACGGCTGCTGGCCGACGGCAACGTCGTGGTGATCGCCGGCTTCCAGGGCGCCGGCCAGGACGGCGACGTGCTGACCCTCAGCCGGGGCGGCTCAGACACCACCGCGGTCGCGCTGGCGGCGGCCCTGCAGGCACAGCGGTGCGAGATCTACACCGACGTGGACGGCGTCTACAGCGCCGACCCGCGAATCGTACCGACCGCCAGGCGCCTGCCCACGGTCGACATCGTGGTGATGGTCGAGATGGCCTTCGCCGGCGCGAAGATCCTGCACTCCCGGGCGGTCGAGCTGGCCGCTGCCCGGGACATCGAAGTGCACGTGCGGAGCTCGTTGCAGGACAACCAGGGGACCGTGGTCCGCAGAGGGAGGGACATCGCGATGCTGGAGGACCTCGGCGTGGTCGCCGTCGCGCACGACCTGGACGTCTGCCGGGTGCTGGTCCGGTGCGACCGGGGGCACCGGGACCCGGCGGTCGACGTGCTGGGCGTGTTCGCCCGCCAGCATGCGCCGGTCGACCTGGTCGCCCGGTCCGGGCCGTACGAGGACGAGTTCCGGATGGGTCTGACCATGCGGCGCAGCGACGTGCCTCGGGTGGCCGCCGAGCTGACCGACGTGGTCTCGGTGGCCGGCGGGAACGTCCTGCTGGACGAGGACGTCGCGAAGGTCTCGCTGGTCGGCACCGGCCTGCTCAACCGTCCTCAGTACACCGCCCGGATGCTGTCCGCGTTCGCCGCCGCGGGGATCGCCACCAGCTGGGTCTCTACCTCGCAGCTGCGCACCTCGGTCACCGTGCCGGCCGGCCGTGCCCTGGACGCGGTGGCCCTGCTGCACGAGGAGTTCGACCTGGACCGAAGGCCCGCCGACGCGGGCGCGATGGCCAGTGCCTGACCGGACCGGAAGGGAGCCCGCGGTGCCCGTCAACGTTCCGTTCGCCCGGCAGCTCCGGCTGCAACGGCTGCACCGGCACGACGACCAACGGCTGTTCGTGGTGCCGCTGGACCACTCGGTCACCGACGGCCCGGTCACCGGCGGCCGCCGGGTGAACGGGCTGGTCGGCCGGCTTGCGGCCAGCGGCGTCGACGCGGTGGTGCTGCACAAGGGCAGCCTGCGCTACGTCGAGCCGCGCTGGTTCGCCCGGATGTCGCTGGTCGTGCACCTGAGCGGGAGCACCTCGCGCGCCCCCGACCCGGACGCGAAGTACCTGGTGGCCACCGTCGAGGAGGCGCTGCGGCTAGGCGCCGACGGGGTCAGCGTGCACGTCAACCTCGGCTCCAGGGAGGAGGCCCGGCAGGTCGCCGACCTGGCCAGGGTCGCGGACGCCTGCGACCGGTGGAACCTCCCGCTGCTGGCGATGATGTACCCGCGCGGACCGAAGATCGACGATCCGCGCCGGCCGGAGCTGGTCGCGCACGCCGCCACCCTGGCGGCCGACCTCGGCGTGGACATCGTCAAGACCGTCCACCCGGGATCGGTCAACGAGCTTGCCGACATCACCCGGGACTGCCCGGTGCCGCTGGTGGTGGCCGGCGGCCCCCGCCGCGGCAGCGCCGAGGCCGTCCTGTCCTATGTGGAGGAGGCATTGCGCGGCGGCGCGGCCGGTGTCGCGATGGGACGCAACATCTTCGAGGCCGAGGACCCGGGTGCGCTGGCCGAGCTGGTGGCCGGCCTGGTGCATCAACCCTTCGAGGCGAGGAGAGCAGCGTGAAACTGTGTTGGTTGGACGTGCGGTCGCTGGACGGCGCCCGGGACGCGATCGTCGAGGAGGCCGTGCACCAGCGCATCGACGGGATCGTGGCCGACGACCCGGCCGGGCTGGCCGGCCTGCCGCCGACGGTCAAGAAGATCCTGTACCCGCCGGCCGGGCCGCTGCCCGCGGACCTGACCGCGGCGGACATCGTCATCGTCGACCAGGCGGCGCACGGCCGGACGGACGAGCTGTCCACTCGGCACCCCGGCGTCGTGTTCGGACGGTTCGTGGAGATCGTCGACGCGGACACCCTCGAGCTGGCCTGCCAGGCGGCCCGCACCGAGCAGTGGAGCCTGCTGCGGTTCCGCGACCCGACCAAGATCCCGCTGGAGATCGTGCTGGCCGCGGCCGCCGGAGCCGACGGCAGCATCGTCACGGTCGCCGGCGACGTGGAGGAGGCCGGGATCGTCTTCGGGGTGCTGGAGCACGGCTCGGACGGGGTCATGCTGGCGCCCGCCGCGGTCGGCGACGCCACCGCGCTGAAGGCCGCCGCCGAGCAGGGCCCGGCCGGCCTCGACCTGGTGGAGCTGCAGGTCAGCAAGGTCAGCCACGTCGGCATCGGGGAGCGGGCCTGCGTGGACACCTGCACCTACTTCCAGCAGGACGAGGGGATCCTGGTCGGCTCGCACTCCAAGGGCATGATCCTGTGCGTCAGCGAGACGCACCCGCTGCCCTACATGCCGACCCGCCCGTTCCGGGTGAACGCCGGCGCGATCATGTCGTACACCCTGTCCGGCGACGGCCGCACCAACTACCTCAGCGAGCTGCGGGCTGGCAGCAAGGTGCTCGCCGTCGACATCCACGGGCGGACCCGGATGGCCACCGTCGGCCGGGTGAAGATCGAGACCCGCCCGCTGCTGTCCATCGACGCGGTCGCCCCGAACGGGACAACGGTGAACCTGATCCTGCAGGACGACTGGCACGTGCGGGTGCTCGGCCCCGGCGGCGCGGTGCTGAACAGCACCGAGCTGACCCCCGGGGACACGGTGCTCGGCTACCTCCCGGTCGAGGACCGGCACGTCGGCTACCCGATCGACGAGTTCTGCCTGGAACAATGAGGGAGTCGCCGGTCTTCGACTTCCACGTCCGGCTGGCCCCCCGGCCGGCCGCCGTGCAGACACTGCTGACCACTCTGGACAGGTGCCGGATCGACCGGGCCGCGGTCGCCCCGGGTAGCACGATCGACCTCGGCCGGCTGTCCCGGCAGCTGGTCGAGGGCGGCCACGTCGACACCGACCCGGACAACGACGCGGTGCTGGCGGCCTGCGCCGGCGCCGCTGGCCGGCTGCTGCCGTTCTACTTCGCCAACCCGCGCCGCGGCGCGGAGCAGTACCGGGACCGGGCCGCCGAGTTCGTCGGGCTGGAGATCTCGCCGGCGGTGCACGGCGTCGACCTCGCCGACCCGCGGGTCGCCGAGCTGGTCTCGGTCGCCGGCGAGGCCGGGCACCCGGTGTACATCGTGTGCCTGAGCCGCCCCGGCAGCGCGGTGACCGACCTGGCCGCGCTGGCCGAGCGGTTCGAGCAGGTGACGTTCGTGCTCGGGCACAGCGGAGTCGGCAACATCGACTTCTACGGGGTCGACCTGGTCGCCCCCCGGCCGAACGTGCTGCTGGAGACGTCCGGCGGCTACACCTCGGTGCTGCGCGCCGCGCTGGACCGGCTCACCCCGTCCCGGGTGCTGTTCGGCTCCGAGTTCCCGCTCCAGCACCCGAGCGTGGAGCTGGCCAAGTTCGCCGCGCTCGACCTGCCGGCCGACCAGTGGCGCCAGGTCGGCTGGGACAACGCCATCCACCTCCTGGAAAGGAGCAGCCGTGACGCAGACCGCCAGCCGGCTCCCGCAGCTCGGTGACTGGGCCAGCCTGGACGAGCTGACCGACCTGCAGGACGCCCAGCTCCCGCAGACGCTGGGCTGGGCGGCCCGGTCGCCGTTCTACCAGTCCCGGTTCGCCGCCTCGACCGTCCCGGAGGTCCGGGCCGACCTGTCCGCGCTGCCGCTGACCAGCAAGCAGGACCTGCGCGACAACTACCCGTTCGGGCTGCTGGCGGTGCCGCGCGAGGGGCTGGCCACCTACCACGAGTCCAGCGGCACCGCCGGCCGGCCGACCGCGTCGTACTACACCGCCGACGACTGGGTCGACCTGGCCGACCGGTACGCCCGCAAGTGGGTCGGCATCTCGGCGGCCGACACCTTCCTGGTGCGCACCCCGTACGCGCTGATGATCACCGGCCACCTCGCCCACGCGGCGGCCAGGCTGCACGGTGCGACCGTGGTGCCGGGGGACAACCGGTCGCTGGCGATGCCGTACTCCCGGGTGCTGAGGGTGCTGCACGACCTCGGCGTCACGCTGACCTGGTCGATGCCGACCGAGACGCTGCTCTGGGCGGCGGCCGCGCGAGCCACCGGGCTGGACCCGGGCACGGACTTCCCGGCGCTGCGGGCGCTGTTCGTCGGCGGCGAGCCGCTCGGGCCGGCCCGCCGCCGCCGGATCGGCGAGATCTGGGGGGTGCCGGTTGTCGAGGAGTACGGCTCGACCGAGACCGGCAGCCTGGCAGGGGAGTGCCCGGAGGGCCGGATGCACCTGTGGTCGGACCGGGCGATCTTCGAGGTATACCACCCGGACACCGGCGCGGTCACCCCGGACGGCGCCGGCCAGCTGGTGGTCACGCCGCTGTTCCGGGAGGCCATGCCGCTGCTGCGGTACAACCTGGAGGATGACGTCGAGGTCTCCTATGCCCGGTGCGGCTGCGGCTGGCTGCTGCCGACCGTGCGGGTGCTCGGCCGGTCCGCGTTCGGCCATCCGGTGGCCGGCCAGCGGATCACCCAGAACCGGCTGGAGGACCTGGTGTTCAACCTCCCGGTCGAGCACCAGGTGATGTTCTGGCGGGCCAGGGCCGAGCAGAGCCTGCTCCGGATCGAGATCGAGGCACCGGCCGGCGCGCACCGGGCGGCCATCGATTCGCTCACCGCCGCGGTCCGGTCCAGTTGGGACGTTCCGTGCCAGGTCACCGCGGTACCGGAAGGCACCCTGGTGCCGCACGACGTGCTGACCGGGGTGCACGACGTGGTGAAGCCGCGCAGCCTGTTCGGCCCCGGCGAGGACTGGGGCAAGGCGCTGCTCTACTACTGATCACCAGGTGAGGACTCTCCCATGTGGACGAACCAGCTTCGGGTCGCCGTGGTCGGCGCCGGGATCTCCGGCCTGACCCTGGCCGCCGCGCTGCGCCGGGGCGGGCTGCGCTGTGAGGTGTTCGAGCAGGCCGAGCAGCTCGCCGAGGTCGGCGCCGGGGTGCAGGTCGCCCCGAACGCGGCCCGGCTGCTGCACCGGCTCGGGCTCGCCGAGCACCTGGACGCGGTGGCGGTGCGGCCGCGGGCGATCCAGATGAGCCGGTGGGACGACGGCCGGCCGATCACGCGCACCCCGCTGGGCGCCGACTGTGAGCGGATGTTCGGCGCGCCCTACTACGCGGTGCACCGGGCCGACCTGCACGCCGGGCTGCTGGCCCTGCTCCCGCCGAACACCGTCCACCTGGGACGGCGTTGCGCGCTGGTGCAGGAGTGGTCGGACCGTGTCCGGCTGTCCTTTCAGGACGGCAGCAGCGTCAGCGCGGACGTCCTGGTCGGCGCGGACGGCATCCACTCGGTCGTCCGCGGCCACCTGGCGTGGGACGCGCCGCGATTCTCCGGCGAGACGATCTACCGCGGGCTGGTGCCGGCCGACCGGGTGCCGGCGTTGCTGGCCGAGCCCAGGGTCCAGCTGTGGCTGGGGCCGGGGCAGCACTGCGTGGCCTACCCGGTCAGCGCCGGGCGGCTGGTCAGCTTCGGCGCCACCACCCCGGCCGGGGAGTGGTTCCCGGAGTCCTGGTCGGCACCGGGGCGGCCGGAGGAGCTGGCGACCACCTACCGGGGCTGGCACCCGGCCGTGCGGGAGCTGATCGCCGCGGCCGACTCGGTCGGCCGCTGGGCGCTGCACGACCGGGACCCGATCCCCCGCTGGGGTCGCGGCCGGATCACCCTGGTCGGCGACGCGGCCCACCCGATGCTGCCGTTCCTGGCCCAGGGCGCCAACCAGGCGATCGAGGACGCCGTGGTGCTCGCCGCCCGGCTGGCCGCGCTGGCCGCCGCCGGCCCGGCCTCCGGCGCCGACGTCGAGCGGGCGCTGACCGGCTACCAGGAGGTGCGCCGGCCGCGGGCCGAGGAGGTGCAGCGCAGGTCCCGTGCCAACACCCGGGCGCTGCATCTCGCCGACGGCGCCGAGCAGCGCTCGCGGGACCAACAACTGGCCGGCGCCGCCGGGCTGACCAGCCAGCGGTGGCTGTACGGCTACGACGCCGAGCTGGCCGCCTGACCGATCGACCCTGCCCGACCGGGCCTGAAGAACCGGGGAGTGACGCGGATGGCCGGGAGGACCAGACTCGGCGCCGGCATCGACGGCCGGGTGGCCGTGGTGACCGGCGCCGGCCAGGGCATCGGCGCCGCGGTCGCCGCGGACCTGGCCGGGCACGGCGCCCGGGTGGTGGCGCTGGACCGAAACGCGGAGGCGCTGCAGCAGACCGTGGCCACGCTGACCGACGCCGGCCTGGCCGCCGCCGGCTACCCGCTGGACGTGCGGGACAGCGCCGCCGTCGAGGACACCGTGGCCCGGGTGGAGCGCGAGGTCGGGCCGATCGACATCCTCGCCAACGTGGCCGGGGTGCTGCGGCTGGGCGCCGCGGTCGAGCTGACCGACGAGGACTGGTCGGCCGTGTTCGCGGTGAACACACACGGGGTGTTCTACCTGTCCCGCGCGGTTGCCCGGCGGATGCTGCCGCGCCGCCGCGGCACGATCGTCACGGTGGCCTCGAACGCCGCCCGGGTGCCGCGGATGCAGATGGCGGCGTACGCGTCGTCGAAGGCGGCGGCGACCTCGTTCATGCGCTGCCTCGGGCTGGAGCTGGCCGGGCACGGGATCCGGTGCAACGTGGTGTCCCCAGGCTCCACCGAGACCTCGATGTTGCGTGGCATGTGGACAGACGAGTCGGACGCCCAGGCGGTGCTGGACGGCTCGCCGGCCGCCTACCGGGTCGGCATCCCGCTGCGGAAGCTGGCCAGCTCCGCGGACATCGCCGACGCGGTGCTGTTCCTGGCCTCAGACCGGGCCGGGCACATCACGATGCACGACCTGTGCGTGGACGGCGGCGCCGCCCTCGGCGGCTGACCCAGCTGGACACCCGCGGCAGGGGATTCGGCGCAGGACTCGGCTCAGGGCTCAGCCGGCGGGCGGCGACCGGCCCGGCTCGGCAGCACCCGGGAGACCAGCCCGGCGACCACCGCGACGCCCGCCGCGACGAGGAAGACCCGGTCGTAGCCGGAGGCCAGCGCCGCCGGCTGACCCCCGGCGCGGTGCCCGGCCAGCAGCGACTCGGTGCGCGCGGTCGCCACGGTGGCCAGCGCGGCCAGCCCGAGCGAGCTGCCGAGCTGCCGGGACGCGTTGGCCAGCCCGGAGACGATGCCGGCGTCGCTGCCGGTAACCCGGGAGGTCACCGCGACCGTGGTCGGCGTGAACACCAGCCCCATGCCGACCGCGACGAGCACGGTCGGACCGAGCAGGTCGGCGGGATAGCCGCTGGTCGCGCCGGCGTGGGCGAACCAGCCGAAGCCGACCAGCTGGCAGAGGCAGCCGGCGCCGACCAGCCGCCGCGGCCCGGTGCGGGACAGCAGCACCGGGACGCAGCTGGCGGTCACCATCAGCGAGCCCGCGGCCGGGCTCAGCGCGAGCCCGGTCTGGATCGCGCTGTAGCCCAGCACGTTCTGGAAGAACAGCGATGCGAAGTACCAGATGCCGATCGACAGCGAGCCCACCAGGATCAGCAGCACCATCCCGGCGGAGACCGCTGCGGACCGCAGCAGCCGCAGCGGGAGCATCGGCCGGGCCGCCAGCCGCGCCTCGACGAGGACGAACAGCCCAACCAGCGCCAGGCCGGTGACCACCGGCGCCAGCACCCGGGTCGAACCCCAGCCGTCCGTGTCGGTCTGCACGATGCCGTAGATCAGCAGCGCCATGCCGGCGGTGACCGACAGCGCGCCGGGCAGGTCGAGCCGGTCGTCCGCGCCTCGCCGGTGCCCACCGACCAGCGCCACCGCGGTGACCCCGATCAGCCCGGCGCCGATGGGCACGTTGACCAGGAAGATCCAGCGCCAGGACAGCGCCGCGGTGAGGCCACCGCCGACCACGCCGCCCAGCACGCCGCCGGCGGCGCCTGCCGCCGCCCAGATGCTCAGTGCCCTGCCCCGCGCCCCGTCCTCGGTGAACCTGGTGGTGAGCACCGCGAGCACGGCCGGGGCCAGGATCGCGGCGCCCAGCCCCTGCGCGGCCCGCGCGGCGACCAGCACGCCGGCCGCCGGCGCGAGGCCGCAGGCCAGGCTGGCCGCAGCGAACAGGACCAGCCCGGCCGTCAGCATCCGCCGGCGGCCGAACAGGTCGGTGCTGCGGCCGCCGAGCAGCAGGAAGCCGCCGAAGGTGAGCAGGTAGGAGTTGACCACCCACTGCAGCCCGGTCGGGGTGAAGCCGAGACCGGACCGGATCGACGGCAGCGCGACGTTCACGATCGACGCGTCCAGGATGACCATGAACTGGCCGAAGCAGGTCAGCCCCAGGACCAGCCAGTCGGGCACCCGCTCGCGCACCGACGCCGCGCTGGGCGCGGCGTCGGCGGTCTCGGCGTTCGCGACGGCTGACACGCTGCCGGTGTCCGGCTCAGGCCGCCTTGAACACGTCCGTGTAGTCCAGCCGCGGCCCCCGGTCGTACCAGGCGGCCGGCGCCGGCTTGCCCAGGTTCACCACGACGAGAACGCGGTGCCGGCCGTCCGGGAAGAACTCCGCGGCCACCTTGTCCGGGTAGAACCCGGTCATCGGCCCGGCGGCCAGCCCGATCGACCGGATGCCCAGGATGAAGTAGCCGACCTGCAGCCCGGCGTTCAGCGTGGCCGACTCGATCCGTGCCTCCTCGGTGCCGAAGAGCACGTCCTTCGCCTCCGGAAACACCGGGAACTGCTCCGGCAGGTGATCGTGGAAGTCGATGTCGGCGGCCAGGATGGCGGTCAGCGGGGCGGCCGCGGTCTTCGCCTGGTTGTTGTCCCACATGAGCGGGACCAGGCGGCGGCGGGCCTCCTCGGACCGGACCAGGACCACCCGGAGCGGCTGCTGGTTGAACGCCGTCGGTGCCCACTTCACCAGGTCGTAGATGGCCGCGATCTGCTCGTCGGTGACCGGCTCGTCGGTGAACGCGTTGGCGGTGCGGGCCGAGCGGAACAGCAGATCCTGCGCACTCTCGGGCAGCACGACGTGGTCGGACGACATGGGTCAGCTCCTTCTCAGGGTTGGGGTTGTCGAACGTTGCCGGGAGGTCGTCAGCGCGCGGTGGCCTCGGCGGGCTCGCCGCCCGCACCGTGCCGGCCGGCCGGTCCGCCGGACCTGACCGCCGGCCAGGAGCCGCGCAGCCACAGCGCGAACGGGATGCCGACGAGGGCGAAGACCGCCGCCGCCCACAGCGCCGCGCTCTGCCCGGCGGCCAGGACCTGCGCCCGCTCGGTCGGGCCGGCCGCCCCGACCGACCGGTTGGCCAGCACGCTCAGCACCGCCACGCCGATCGCCCCACCGACCTGCAGGGTGGTGCTGACCAGGCCGGACGCGGCTCCCATCACCTGGCCGTGCAGGCCGCTGGTGCAGGCCACGAACGCGGCTACCAGCGCCATTCCGCAGCCGAAGGTCCAGACCATGCCGGGCAGCACGAACGAGGTGACGATCCCGCTGGTCGGCCCGAGCGCGGCCGCTCCCCAGCCCAGCCCGACGGCCTGGATGGCCATGCCGATGGCCAGCCCGTCGGCCGGGCTGATCCGCCGCATGGCGCGGCTAACCACGTTCGCGCCGATGATCTGGCAGATCGGGATCGGCGTGGTGACCACCGCCGCGCCCAGCGCCGAGTAGCCCCGGGCGACCTGCAGGTAGAGCATCAGGACGAAGAACACGCCGAACAGCAGCGCACCGGTAATGATGTTGATGGCGTTGCCCAGCACCACGGTCCGCAGCCGGAACAGCAGCCGCGGGATCAGCGGCGCAGTGGCCAGCAGCTGGCGGCCCGCGAAGGCGGCGAGCAGCGCGACCGCACCGGTGAGCTCGAGCAGCACGGCCGACGAGCCCCAGCCCGCAACGCCACCGCGGAGCACCGCGAACAGTAGCAGGCACAGCCCTGCGGTGCTGGCGAGCGTGCCGGCGACGTCCATCCCCCCGGAGGCCGTGGGTCGACCGGCGGGGATCAGCCGGGCGCCGGCCACCAGCACGCCGGCGACGATCGGCACGTTCACCAGGAACGCCCACTGCCAGGCGATGGACGTGAGCAGCCCGCCGAGCACGAAGCCGGTGGCACCGGCGACCCCTCCGATGCCGCCGAAGATGCCCAGCGCCTTGAACCGCACCGGACCGTCCTCGAACGTGTCCGTCACCAGGGTGAGCGCGGCCGGAGCGATGATCGCCGCGGCCATCCCCTGAAGGGCACGCGCGGTGACGATCTGCCATGACTCCGTCGACAGCCCGCAGGCCAGCGACGCCAGGCCGAACCAGGTGAGCCCGACGAAGAGCATCCGGCGCCGGCCGAACAGGTCCGCCGCACGACCCCCGAGCAGCATGATCCCGCCGAAGGTGAGGATGTAGGCGTCCATTACCCAGGCCAGGTTGGCCCGGGAGAAGCCCATCTGCCGCTGGATCGTCGGCATCGCGACCAGCACGATGGTCGCGTCCAGGGCGATCATGAACTGGGAGACGACCAGCACCGCGAAGGTGGCCCAGGGGCTGTGCTCCGCGCTGAGCGTGGCCGGCGATTGTTCGGACACACTGAGAGTTGTCCCCGGATCGACCGGAACGTACTCGGTCTCGACCGCTCGGCTGCCGTCAGCGTTCATCATCACCGGGCCCAAACTCGCTCGTCCGCATGCCATCAAGCCTGTCCGGTCGTCAGTGCGGCCGGCATCACGTGTTCACGGGATTTCCGCCCGACCCGCCGGCGGGGGCGCCGCCTCGGCTGGTCGTTGGCCAGCGCGAGCCGGGTGAGCTCCACCCGGCTGGTCACCCCGAGCTTGGCGAACGCGTGCCGGATGTGGCTGTCCACGGTGTGCGGGGAGAGGAAGAGGCGGTCGGCGATCTGCCGGTTGGTGCCGCCCTCCGCGACCAGCCGAGCCACCCGGAGCTGGGCCTCGGTCAGGCTCGCCCAGCCGGTTTTCGGCCGTCCGGCGGGCCGCTTCCCCGCATCGTCAGGGCCCGCCGCGGCGCCCGGGCGCCCGGCGACCTCGACTGCGGGCGGGTCCTCGGCTCGCCCGACCTCCGCCGCGGTCCGGTGCAACGCGTGCCGCGCCGGCCCGGACAAGCCCCGGTAAACCGCCTCCCGGACCAGGTCCTCCCGGAACGCAAGCGTGTGCCCGGTGGCCACCAGGGTCTCCGCCGCGGCGGCCTCCCCGGCCGCATCGAGCAGGCCGGCCGGCTGCTCGTCGAGCACGCCCGCCGCCTCGTGCAGCGTGAACGGGCGGCCGAGCACCGAGCCGGCGTCCAGCAGCCGGCGCGCGTCCCTGGAGAGGTCCCGCAGCCGGTGGTTGACCGCGGCCAGGAAACCGCCCGGCAGGCCGACGTCCGTCGCGGTGGCGACGCCGTCCTCGATCCGCAGCCGTCCGCCGTTCCGGAGGGTTGTCAGCAGCCGCTCCAGCAGGAACGGGTTGCCGCCGACGCCGCCGGCCAGGGCCAGCAGCGACGCCCCGGGCGACGCCCCCAGCGCTGCCGCGCAGAGCTCGGCGACGGCCGGGTCGGGCAGCGGACGGAGCGGAAGCACCCGCGCCCCATCGGCGACCAGGGTGTCCACCGCGCGCTGCGCCGGCGACCGGGCCGGCAGCCGGCGCCGGGCCAGCAGCCACAGCACCGGCGCCGAGCCGAGCGCCGGCACCAGCACCCGCAGCGCCAGCGTGGTCAGCTCGTCGGCCCACTGCACGTCGTCCAGCGAGATCAGCAGCGGGCGGCCGCTGCTGTACGCCTCGATCAGCGCGGCCAATCGGTCGACCAGCCAGAACCGGCCGTCCTCGCGCTCGGCCAGCCCGGTCAGCTCGGCCTCCCGCAGGACCGCCGGCTCGCACCCGCTCAGCGAGGTCAGCAGCGTGGTCAGCGGCGCGACCCGGTCCAGTTCCGTGGCCCGTCCGGCGGCCACGGTGACACCGAGCCGGGCGGACCACCCCGTCGCCTCAGCCAGCACCCGGCTCTTGCCGATGCCGGCGGGTCCCTCGACGACCAGGCAGCCGCCGGCGCCGCCGGCGGTGTCGGCGAGCGCCGACCGCAGCAGGCGCTCGGCGTCGGCTCGGCCGACGAACGGCAGCGCGCCAGGGTCGGCCTGAGCGGCCTGGTGGTTCGGCGATCCCAAGGTCCCTCCCACGGCACTCGCGGGCTCCGGCGCTGGTCGTCCGGCCTCGGGTCCGATCGTCACCCGGGACCCGGCCCAAGCTGATCGGGGAAGGTACGTATTTCGCGGCGACTTTCGGCAGGTACGTAGTTCTCCCGTCACGACCACCGGGTCCGCCGGGCCAGACTCGGTGCAGCCACATCGCACGACAAGGTCACGAGGAGCCCACCATGTGTCCACACCAGCCGATGTGCCCGGCGGCCGACGCGGCCGACTGGGACGCCGCGCACGTCGTGACGACGCACCCGGAGCAGGGTTGGAGCCTGCTGTGCAACGGCGCTGTGCTGTTCGAGGACACCGGCGCGCTGCTGCCGGACGGCCGAGCCCTGGCCCCGCGCCCCCGGACGGGTGACCCGGTCCCGCACCGCCAGCCGATCCCGCACCGCCAGCACGTCCCGCACCGCCGGCCGGTCCGGCACCGCCAGCTCCAGGCTGCCTAGCCACGTCGGCTGTCCCGCCAACCACGTCATGCCCACGTTCGCCGTGCACCGCTACCTGCCCGAGCTGACCGCCGGGCAGCTGGGCGCGCTGCGCCGGGCGTTGACCGAGGCCGCCCGCCGAGTGTCCGCGGACGGGCCGGCCGTGCGCTACCTGCACAGCACCTACTTGCCGGCCCGCAGCCAGTGCGTGTGCCTCTTCACCGCCGCCGACGCCGACGCGGTGGCCAGGGCGAACGAGGTGGCCCAGGCGCCGTTCACTGGCATCGAGGAGGCGGTCGCTTTACCTCCTCCGGACGCGTCCGTACCGTGACAGAGACCGCGACATCCTGGACCGGGACCTGGAGTGCCGGCACCGCGACGCCCATCGGGCAACCTCCCCGCGCCGACGACGGCGTTCGTCGGGCGCGGCCGGGAGCTGGACGAGACCCGGCAGGCGCTGGCCTCCGCCCGGCTGGTGACGCTCACCGGGGTCGGCGGCGTCGGCAAGACCCGGCTCGCCGTGCGGGCCGCGACCGACCTGCAGCGGGCGTTCCCGGACGGTGCCTGGCTGGTCGACCTGGCGCCGCTGGACGACCCCGGGCTGGTCGCCCAGACGACCGCGGCCACCATCGGGGTCCGCGACCAGTCGGCCCGCTGGCTGGTCGCCGTGCTGTCCGACCATCTCGCCGACAAGCACCTGCTGCTGGTGCTGGACAACTGCGAGCACCTGCTGGACGCGTGCGCGGTGCTCGCCGACACGCTGCTGGAGGCCGCCGCCGAGCTGCGCATCCTGGCCACCAGCCGGCAGCCGCTCGGCCTCCCCGGCGAGCAGACGGTGCTGGTGCCGCCGCTCGGCCTGCCCGACCTGGAGCCGGACGCCTCGGACGCCTCGGTCGACCGGCTGACCCGCTCGGACGCGGTCAGCCTGTTCGTGGCCAGGGCCGGCGAGGTGGTCCCCGGCTTCACCCTCACCGAGCAGAACGCCCCGGCGGTCGCGGCGGTGTGTACCCGGCTGGACGGGGTGCCGCTGGCCATCGAGCTGGCGGTGGCTCGGCTGCGCGCGCTGTCGCCGGATCAGGTGCTGGACCGGCTGGACGAGCGGTTCCGGCTGCTCACCCGGGGTAACCCGGCCGCGCGGCCCCGGCAGCAGACGCTGCAGGCGCTGGTCGACTGGAGCTACGCGCTGTGCTCGGCGGAGGAGCGTGAGCTGTGGGGTCGGGTTTCGGTGTTCGCCGGCAGCTTCGACCTGCCTGCCGCGGAGAGCGTGTGCCCCGGCGCCGGCCTTCCGGCCGACGCGCTGCTGGACGCGGTCGCCGGACTGGTGGAGAAGTCGGTGCTGCTCCGCGAGGAGCATCGGACCGGCGTGCGGTACCGGCTGCTGGAGACGATCCGGCAGTACGGCCGGGAGCGGCTGGCCGAGCACGGCGCGGAGACCCGGCTGCGCCGCCGGCACCTGGACTACTACCTCGCGCTGGCCGAGGTCGGCAGCGCGGAGTGGTTCAGCCGGGACGGGCCGTCCTGGCTGGACCGGGTCCGCGCCGAGCACCCGAACGTCCGGGCCGCGCTGGACTTCTGCCTCAGCCGGGCCACCGCCGGAGGTGGGGCCGCTGCCGGTGGGGCCGCTGCCGGTGGGGCCGCCGAGGTCGAGGCCGGGCTCCGGCTGGCCAGCGCGCTGTGGTTCGGCTGGCGTGGGATGGGCCAGCTCGGCGAGGGGCGGCGGTGGCTGGACCGGCTGCTCGCGGCCGGCACCGAGCCGTCGGTCACCCTGGCCCGGGCGCTGTGGGTGTCCGGCTCGCTGGCCGTGCTACAGGGCGACCTGCCCGCCGCCCGGCCGCTTCTGGAGCGAAGCGCGAGCCTGGCCGAGCGGCTGGGCGACCAGTCGGCGCAGGCGTACGCCGCGGTGTTCCTCGGTCAGGTCGCGCTGGCCGAGGGCGACCCGGCCAGCGCGGCCGAGCTGACCGAGCGTGGGCTGGCCGCGCACCGCGCCGCGGACGACCCGTTCGGCACCGCGCTCGCCCTGATCAGGCTGTCGCTGACCGCGTCGGCGCTGGGCGAGGCGGACCGGGCCGGCCGGCACGCGGAGGAGTACATCGCGCTCTGCGCCGCCCGCGGCGCCGGCTGGCTGACCCCGTTCGGCCATTTCGCCCTCGCTGTCGAGCTCTGGCGGCGCGGCGACCTGCCCGGCGCGGTCGAGCAGGCGCGCAGCACGGTCCGGGCACACCAGGCCGACGACGACCGCATCGGGGTGGCCGAGGGGGTGGAGGTGCTGGCCTGGGCCGCGGTCGCGGACTGCCGGGCGGATCGTGGCGCCCGGCTGATCGGCGGCCTGGACCGGATCTGGCGGGCCGTCGGCGCCCCGCTGTTCGGGTTCCCGCACCTGGTCGGCCATCGGGAGCAGTGCGTGGCGCGGTGCCGGTCGATGCTCGGCGACCGGGAGTTCGCGGCGGCCACGGACCGGGGCCGCCGGCTGTCGCTGCACGCGCTGGTGGAGTACGCGCTGGAGCAGCCGGCCCCTGCCGGCGCCGGAGCCGGCGGGGCCGGCGACCGGCCGGACCCGCTGACCAGGCGCGAGTTGGAGGTGGCCGAGCTGATCGCCCGCGGGCTGTCGAACAAAGAGATCGCCGGCAGCCTGGTGATCGCCCAGCGCACCGCCGAGACGCACGTAGAGCACGTGCTGACCAAGCTCGGGTTCACCTCCCGGGCGCAGATCGCCAGCTGGGTCACCGCCCGGCGAGCTGGTGGTTGACATGTGACCATCTGGTCACCTATCTTGGGTCGTCGTGACCGCCGACGACGACCGCGTGTTCAAGGCGCTGGCCGACCCGACGCGGCGGTTCCTGCTCGACCGGCTCTTCGCGCGTGACGGCCGCACGCTCACCGAGCTCGAGTCGGAGCTGGAGATGACCCGCTTCGGGGTGATGAAGCACCTGCGCGTGCTGGAGGACGCGGGTCTCGTCGTCACGCGGCGGTCCGGCCGGGAGAAGCTGCACTTCCTGAACCCGGTGCCGATCCGGCTGATCCACGACCGGTGGATCGACAAGTACACCGAGCGCCAGGTGTCGGCGCTGGTCGACCTCAAGACAGAACTGGAGAACCGGGCATGACGACCTCGACCGAGATCTCGACCACCACCCAGGTCTACCGGGTCTACATCAAGGCCACCCCGGAGGCGATCTGGGCGGCCATCACCAAGCCCGAGTGGACCGAGCGGTACGGCTACACCGGCCTGGTCGACTACGACCTGCGCCCCGGCGGCGCGTATCGGGTGCGGGCCACCGAGCCGTTCAAGGCGGCCTCCGCCGCCAGCGGGTTCCAGGTCCCGGACGTCGTCATCGAGGGCGAGGTGCTGGAGGCCGACCCACCGCGCCGGCTGGTCACCACGTTCCGGATGCTGATTGACCCGGAGACGGCGGCGGAGCCTGCCTCCCGGGTCACCCACGAGATCAGGGAGGGGCCGAACGGGGTGTGCTCGCTGACCCTGATCCACGAGCTGGACGGTGCGCCCAGGCTGGCCGCGCTCGTCGGCGGCAAGCTCGAGGACCAGGGCGCCGGCGGCGGCCACGCCTGGGTGCTCAGCGACCTGAAGACCCTGCTGGAGACCGGCAAGTCATTCGCCAACTGATGCTTGTACCGGGCGGGGACCCGGCTCGTGCCGGGTCTCCGCCGGGTGCGCGTCGGCCGACGTGGGGTGGGAACAACGCCCCCGTGGGAGGAGGACTCATGACGCTGAACGGCCTTCCGGTGCACCCGCAGGTCGCAGTCTCCGACATCGCCCGGGCCGCGGAGTTCTACGAGGGGAAGCTCGGCCTGTCCCCCGCCGAGCCAGTCAGGGAGCACGGGCGGTCCTACCGCTGCGGAGGCGGGACCTGGCTGCATGTCTACGCGTCTCCCGACCACGCCGGCAAGGCGACCGCGACCGTAGCCCGGTTCGACGTCGACGACATCGGTAAGGTGGTCGCCGCGCTGACCGCCAACGGCGTGACGTTCGAGCAGTACACCGAGCCGGTCCCGACCGACGAGCGGGGCATCCACGACTCCGGCTACGGCAAGGTGGCCTGGTTCAAGGACCCGGACGGCAACACGTTCGCCCTCGAACAGGCCTGACCGGCAGCCGCCCGCGCCCCCCTGACGCGGCGTCGGCGTCGGGACCTTGCCGCTTTGCAAAGTTTGGCCCTGGTGCGACCTCCTGGGGAGTAGGCTGCGACGGTTCCCACACCGCCGCCATTGGGGGAGCAAAGCCATGGCCGAGCAGATGACAATTCCCGGTAGCGACTACCCGGTAAAGATCCGCTCTCTATGGGGTGTCGCCCTACTTCCACTGGTCACATTCGGCATTTACTACTTCGTCTGGTACTACAAGATCAACAAGGAGATGGCGGCGCTCGGCCGGGCCCGGGGCAGGAGCGCCGAGCTGGGCGAGAGCCCCGGCATGTCCCTGCTCGCGGTCACCCTCGGCGCGTTCATCATCGTGCCGCCGATCATCTCCATGATCCACACCTTCCAGCGCATCCAGGCGACGCAGCGCCTCGCCGGCGACGGCGACGTGATCAACGGCTGGCTCGGCCTGGTCCTCTACCTGGTCCTCTCACCCGCCCTGTGCGCCTACATGCAGAGCGGCCTGAACGAGTCCTGGCCCCTCCTGCGCGCCGGCGCCTCCGTCGCCCCGCCCTACCCCCCGGTTCCCCCGGCTCCCGCGCCCCCGCCCGCCCAGCCCGCCGGCGCCTAGCCCGAACCCTCCCGGCCATCCCGGCCGGCGCAAAGCGTCGCAGCTGCGTGCCTCGTGGCTACCGAGGCTCGACAGCCGGTATGGTAGATGGTATGGCGACCCAGAAGGTCACGGTGACGCTGCCCGAGGAGCAGGTAGCGGCGATTCGCCGGCTTGTCTCGGCCGGCGAGGCGACGAGCGTGTCCGGCTTCGTTCAACACGCCGTGGCGGTGGCAGTGGATGACGTCGCCGGGTGGGGTGCGGTGCTGGCCAAGGCGCTGGCCGAGACCGGCGGGGAGCTGACTGCTGAGGAGCGCCGGTGGGCTGACCAGATCCTCGGTGTCACCCCCAGGAAGGGCAAGCGGCGCGTGGCGTGAGCGGCGGGTTGACTTTCGACGCCGGCGGGCTGATAGCCCTGGACCGAAACGACCGGAAGGTGATCGTCCTGCTGGCGCGCGCCGCCGAGAGCGGAAGCCGGCTGACCGTCCCGGCCGGTGCCTTGGCCCAGGCGATCCGCGACCCCGGCCGGCAGGCTCGGCTGGCCCGGCTGATCCGCCAGCCGTTGACCCGGGTAGCAGCGCTGGATCGAGTAGACGCGACGCATGTGGGACGACTACTGGCCGCCAGCGGCATCACGGATGTGATCGATGCCCACGTCGTCATCTGCGCTCGTCGCGCCGGCCAAGCGGTCCTGACCAGCGATCCAGACGACCTGCGCCGCCTCGACCCAACCCTGCCGGTGATCACTCTCTGACTAGTACCTGCGGCCAGGTGGGCGGATCGCCTGATCGCCTGATCCAGCGCTTATGCTGCCGGCACCGTGATAGGTGAGCGGGGTCTGTCTCCGGCGCTCGAGCCGCTGTGGCGGGCGGTGCATGAAAGGTTGTCGTCCGGCAGGCCGGTCAGCCGGGTGCGGGTCGGCCCGCTCGACTCCGACGAGCGGGCCGCGCTCGCCGACCTGTTGGGACTTTCCCGGCTGCCTGGTGAGTACGCGAACGTATCGGTAGCGCGGCTCGACGAGGTGCTCCATGACGCGGTAGGTGACGGGGTACGTGCCGTCGTCGAGCAACTCGTCGGACCGCTCGTCGACCGCGCCAGCGACCGGCGGCGCGCGGCGGAGGAACGGGCCCTGCTGTGGAGCTGGCTGGAGCGGCATCCGGTCGTCGAGACTCAGCCGGCGCTCGGGGAATGGGTGGCTCTCGTCCGGCGCGGCGGACTGGTCGGCGGTTCGGTGTCGCGTACCCGCCGGGAGCTGGACCGGGCGCTGCGCGTACTGGCTGAGCTGCCTGCCTCTGGGGAACCGTTGCCGATCTTCGCCGACCGCGTTCTCGATGACCCGCACGCCCTTGACGATCAGGGACGCTGCTCGGGATTGGTACTTCGGGCCCTGGCATGCAGCCACGAAGTCCCACCGCCGGCAGACGGCCAGGCGCGGCGCGAGTTGTGGGAGAGGGTCGGGATCGCCGCCGACGAACTGTCGTCCACGGTGCTCGTGGCTGGGTTTCGGATGTCCGGGGCCGACCTCGTCGCGCGGATCCTCCGGGCCTCCGCCGATGCCGGTCAGGCGGCGGTGCTGAGCCTGGCTCAACTCCGGGCGGCCGACCGGTGGACCGGCGTACCGACCGGCGTGTGGGTGTTCGAGAACCCGGCAGTGATCGCCCATGCGCTGCGCAGGTTCGGAGACCAGTGTCCGCCGCTGGTCTGCACCTCGGGCTGGCCCAGCGCGGCCGGGATCCTGTTCCTGCGGATGCTGGCGTCGGCTGGCGCCGCGCTGCGCTATCACGGTGACTTCGATGGCGAGGGGCTGCGGATCGCGGCGAACGTCGTCGCCCGGACCGGCGCCCAGCCGTGGCGAATGAGCAGCGCGGACTATCTCGCCGCGGTCACCGACGGCCCGCCGGTCGGTCGGGTGACCCCCGTGCCCTGGGACGCTGACCTGGCCGGACATCTCCTTCGCGTCGGCACGACCGTTCCGGAGGAACGAGTGGCTCCGGCTCTGCTCGCCGAGCTCGCAACCTGATCGGGCCGGCCGACACGGCCGTACGTCGCAAATCTGTCGGTGCCAGGACCTATCGTCGTCGGCGTTCGTCGAGTGCGGGAGGACTGGTGGACCCGATCCGTGTCCCGCCCGAGATGTTCCGCTTCACTGCGGGAGACCGGGCCGGGCTGTACGTGTCGGTGCTGCATGCTTTCAGCGAGGCGAACGAGCGGCTGGAGACGGCACTGGGCCTGGACGACGTGCGGGCGCGGCTGCGGTCGGTTGGCTGGCTCGACGCGCTGCCGGACGAGGATCTCGTCGCGGCGTTGGTCCAGCTTCGCGCGTGGGGCCTCGTCGACGTCGCTCAGAACCATTCCGAGCGCTACCGCACCGCCAGCGAGTACGAGCGGCGCAACCTCCAGTACTCACTGACCAGGCACGGCGAGGCGGCGTTCGCCGGGGTGGCACACGCGATGGGGCTGCTTGCCTCCACCGGGGCGCTGCAGACGGCGGTGCTGGACGCGATCTCCGACCGGCTCGGTGACCTGGTACATCTGGCGGACGCAGGACCGAACCGGCGCATCTTCAGCACCCTCACCGAGCTCGAAGGTCACCTGGCCGCGTTGCGGGGCAACACCAAGCAGTTCAACGGCGAGCTGCAGCGCCTGCTCCGCGCCGAGGGCCCTGACCTCGGCACGTTCCACGAGGTCAAGGCGTCGACCGTGGCCTACCTGCAGGAGTTCGTGACCGACCTCGAGCACCGGGCGCGGGCCATCGCCACCCGCATCCGCGCGGTCGAGGAAGGTGGAGTCGGCGAGCTGCAGCAGCGGGCCCTGCTCGGCGCCGAGCTGCCCCGGCTGTCCGGCCCGGATCCGGGTCCCGCCTGGCTGGAGCTCCGCCGGACGCGCTGGGACGGCCTGCGTGCCTGGTTCCTGCCCGAGAACGCGTCGACTCCCAGGGTCGAGCAGCTGCATCTGGTGGCCCGCCGGGCGATCATCACGCTGCTTCAGGTGCTCGACCGGATCACCGAGTCCCGCCGGCGGGCCAGCAGTGCGGTCGCCGACTTCCGCGAGCTCGCCCGCTGGTTCACCGTCGTGCCGGCGCAGGACGACCTGCACCGGCTGTGGTCGACGACGTTCGGCCTCAGCCCAGCCCGGCACGCCCATCTGGCGCATCCCGACCCCGAGCTGGTCAGTTCCTCGGCCTCCTGGGCGCAGGCTCCGCCCGTCGAAGTCTCGCCGCTGCTCCGGTCGGCGGGTCGGACCGAGCGGTTCAGCCGCACCGGCCGGGTCCGGGACGTCGCGGCGATCAGGGCCGCCCGGGCGGAGCAGGCGCTGGCCGAACGCGCCGAGCTGGAGGCCGCATGGAGCATGCTCGACACTGGCGGCATTGTCCGGCTGTCCGCCTTCGGCCGGCTCGACCATGCGGTCTTCGAACGGCTGCTCGACCTGCTCGGCCGGGCCCTCGACAGCGCGCCCGACCGCGGTGGCACCCGTCGGAGCACCACCGGCGACGGGCGGATCGAGATCGTCCTCCGGCCACCGGCGGACGGGTCGACCGCGCGGCTGACCACCGCACGCGGGACGTTCCATGGGCCGGACTACGAGATCGACATCAGGGCGTACGGCGAGCCGCAGGCCCGGCGAGCGATCGGCGAGCGCCGATGAGCCAGCTCGGGAACCAGCTGGTTGTCGCGGAACGCGAGGAGGTGGCCCGCGGCATCCGCATGCTGCTGGCCAGGCCGCTGATCGCCGAGCGTGCCTCGCCGGAGCACTTCGACCTGGTCCGCCGGCGCCGCGAGCCGATCCGGCGGTGGTTCGACTACTACTGCGGCTGGACGCTCGTCGTCGAGCCGCGACTCGGCTACGCGCGCCTGTTCAAGGTCGGTGCGGCCACCGACCCGAGCAGGCCGGCGCGGCGCCTCCGGTCGGGGCGGCCGCCGTTCGACCGGCGGCGCTACGTGCTGCTGTGCGTCGTTGCGGCAGAGTTGCTCGCGGTTCCGGTGACCACGATCGGGCTGTTGGCCGACCGGGTCAGCCAAGCTACGGCGGCCGACCAGGTGGTCGCCACCTTCGACACGGCCAGCCGCGCCGAGCGAATGGCGTTCGTCGACGTCCTGCGCCTACTGGAGTCGTACGGCGCGGTCGAGGTCCTCGACGGCGCGACAGAGACCTACGTCGACTCGGTGGTGGCGAAGGTGCTCTACCGCGTCGACGCGACCCTGCTGCTCCGACTGCTCGCTGTTCCCGTCGGGCCCTCCCAGCTGGCAGTTCCTCCGGACGAGGTGGCGTTGCGGTTCGAGGAGATGCTCGCCGCGGTCTCCAGGGAGCGGCGGTACGGTCCGGCCGCCGGCCCTGCCGAGGATGGACACACCGATGACGGGGTCGGCCGCTCCGAGGTCCAGCGCAACCTGTGGCTACGTCATTCGGTCTTCCGCAGGCTCGTCGACGACCCGGTGCTGTACCTCGACGACCTGTCCGCCGACGAGCGTGCCTACCTCGCCTCGCCCACCGGCCGGCAGTTGCTGCGCCGGGCGGCGGCAGAGGGCGGCTTCGCGGCCGAGGAACGGGCCGAGGGCGTTCTCCTCGTCGATCCGGACGGCATCTGCACCGACAGCCGATTCCCCGACGCCGGTACCGCGAAGGTGGCCGCGCTGCTGCTGCTGGACGTCATCGACGGCACGGTCACCGCCGAGCAGCTCGAGCTCGCCGCGACCGGACTCCTGGAGCGCTTCCCCCGCTGGGCCCGGCTGTACCGAGACGACGACGGGCCGGCCCACCTGGTCACCGACGCGCTTGCCGCACTGACCGAGTTCGGCCTGGTCCGCACCACCGCCGGACTGGTCCAGCCACTTCCGGCCGCAGCCAGGTACACCGTGGCCGGCATCCGCAGCGCCTACGACCTCGACGAGGAGCCTCCCGCATGACCGTGACCGCACTGCCTCGCCCGGCCGCGGTCGCCGCCCGCCACCGCCGGGCGCGGTGGGTGCCCAGCAGAGCCGGCATCCTCAACGTCTGGCGTTACCACGACGAGGTGTTCGAGTTCCACGACGGGCGTCTGTTGCTGCGGGGCCAGAACGGCAGCGGCAAGTCGAAGGCACTGGAGCTGTTGCTGCCGTTCCTGTTCGATGCCAACCTGCGGGCCAGCCGGCTGTCGACGTTCGGCACCGGTGATCGCACCATGCACTGGAACCTGATGGGTGGCGGTGCGACCGGCACCACCAGAGTTGGCTACGTCTGGATCGAGTTCGGCTTCGCCGGCGAGGTCGACCGGTGGTTCACCTGCGGCGCGCGGCTGCAGGCAAGCACGCACACCACCACGGTCCACGCCGACTACTTCACCACCGACCTGCGGGTCGGCCGGCCGGACGGCCTGATGCTGGTCAACGACTCTCGCCAGCCCCTGACCAAGGCGAGCCTGGAGGAACACCTTGGTGATCGCGGCGCGGTCTATCCGAACGCCGGTGACTATCGGGCCGCCCTGCGGGCGATCCTGTTCCCCTCGATCGGCGAGCAGCGGTACGACACGTTGATCACCGCGTTGCTGCAGCTGCGCACTCCGAAGCTCTCGCAGCGGCTGGACCCGGCGTTGCTGTCGACGCTGCTTTCCCGCGCCCTGCCGCCGCTCGGGCAGCAGGAGATCGCCGATCTCGCGGAGGGCTTCGAACGGCTGGACGCTCAGCGGGAGCGGCTGCGCACGCTCGAGAACGAGGTCGCCGAGAGCCGGACGCTGGCGACCCGGCAGCAGTCGTACGCGCGCCGGGTGCTGCGGGCCGGCGCCGCCGCGGTGATCTCGGCGACCAGCGAGCTGGACAAGATCACCCGCTCGGCACGACTCTCGGCCGAGGACCACTCGCGCGTCGGGGCGCAGAAGGCCGAGACCGAGAAGCGTGAGGAGGCGCTGGAACGCCAGATCGGAGAGGCCGAGGCACGCGTCGATGGGCTGACCGGCAGCGAGGCGTACCGGAAGGGCCAGGAGCTGGACCGGCTGCGGCAGCAGACCGCTGAGGCGGAGACGCGGGCCGGGCGCATCCGCGCCGACGCGATGCGGATGCGGCGTGAGGCAGACGCTGACGAGCGGCGACGGCGGGATGTGGAGCGCGCGGTCGATGGTCAGGCGGACGCGGTCCGCACCGCCGCGACCGATGCGCGCCATGCGGCGACCCGCGCGGGCATGGAGAGCGCGCACGCCGAGCTGGCCGCGATCCTGGGCTCGGAGCCGGCGCGCGCCCGGCCGCTGCTCCGGGCCGTCGTCCGCAGTCGGCAGGACCAGCTCAACGCGGTCAGCCGGGCACTGGACGGGCACGCGCGAGCCGTCCAGCGGCGTCAGGAGGCCGAGGAAGACCTCGATCAGGCCAGGACGGCGTATGCGGAGGCGCGGGACCGGCGGCGGGCCGCCGTCGAACATCGCGACCTGGCGCTGACCGAGCTGAGTACCGAGCTCGCCGCCTGGGCGGCGGCTTGCCGCGAGCTCGTGTTCCCCGATCCCGGGGCGCTCGTCGAGGTGGCCGAGTCGGAGCCTGAGCTGCTCGGTGCCGTCGACGCCGTCGCCGCGACTGCGTTGGACGAGATCACCAGGCGGGAGACGATCACCGAGCGCAGCCTGGCCGACGCGCGCACCGAACGGGGCGGGCTGGCAGCCGAGATCGACCGGCTGCACGCGGAGCGGGACGTGCCGCCGGTCGCACCACGGACCAGGACCGCGGACCGCAGCAGCATGGCCGGTGCGCCGCTGTGGCGCCTGATCGACTTCGCGCCGACCGTGCCGGATGCGAGGCAAGGGCTGGTCGAGGCGGCGCTCGAGTCAGCCGGCCTGCTGGACGCCTGGGTGAGCAGGGACGGCCGGGTGGCCGGCCACGACATCCTGGCCGACCCGACGGCGCTCCCGCCGGTCTCGGGCCGATCGCTGGCCGACGTCCTCGTCCCCGAGCAGGCTGCCGAGGTCTCTCCTGCGGCGGTGCGCACATTGCTCGCGGCGGTCGCCTACGGCGAGCGGCTGCCGGTCGGTACGCCGGCCGCGGTCGGCGCCGACGGCACCTGGCGGCTGGGCAACCTCACCGGCAGCTGGGGTAAGGACCATCCCGACTACATTGGCGCGCGCGCACGCGACCGGGCCAGGCAACGGCGGATCACAGCGTTGCGAGCGCTCCTCGGTGACTGCGACAAGCGCATCGCTGCGCTGGAGGCGGAGCTGGCCACGCTGGCAGGCCGCCGCACCGCCGTGGCGGCCGAGCGCGCGGCACGGCCCAGCCACGCCGAGCTGATTGCGGCGACGGAGACGTTGACCCGCGCCGAGTACGAGCTGGCCGCGGCGGATGGAATCGTCCGGCAGCGGGTTGCCACCGTGTCCAGCCGCGAGAGGGCCGCGACGCAGGCGCTCCGGGAACTGATGAGCCTCGCGGCCGAGGCCGGGGCGCCGACCGACCGGACCGCGCTGGAGGCGCTCGCCGACGCGACCCGCGCGTTCGGCGATCGGGCCGAGGCCTGGCTGGACGCCCACGCGGAGCTCGCGTCGGCGCGCAGGACGCTCGACTCCCTGACCACGCAGGCGGCGCGCGCGGACGGCAACGCCGACGAGCGGGAGTCCGAGGCCGGTGAGGCCGAGGAGCGGCACGGCCGGCTCGCTGCGACGCTGAACGCGGTCGAAGGCACGATCGGCGTCGAGTACCGGGAGACGCTCGCCGAGCTGGACCGCGTACGCAGGGCGCGCGTGGACCTCACCGAACGGTTCCGCGCGGCCGGTCGGGAGGCGACGGTGCTCGCCGAGCGGCTGGGCACGCTGGAAGCCCAGCGGGTGGCCGACGCGACTGCCCGCGACAGGGCGACGGCCACCCGTGATGCGGCGGCGCACCGGTTCCGCCACCTCGCAACCGGAGTGATCGGCGCCGACAGCACGATCGATGATCCGGCCCGGTTCCGGGCCGCGTTGTCGTCGTCCGAAGGGGTACGGGCGACGCTGGAGGCTGCCAGGCAGGTCGCCGCGGCCTGGCCGGCCCTGCCACACGCGCCGAACAACCTCGGCGACGCGCTCGGCCGGCTGGCCGAGGCGGTCCACGCGTGCCGTACCACCCTGAGCGCTCGCGCGGACCTCGATCTCGAGACCGACGAGGAGGTGCAGGTCTTCACCGCCTTGGTGGACGGTGTCCGCGTCGGAGCGACCGAGCTGCGCGAGATCCTCCGGCGTGACATGGAGCAGAGTCGGCACGAGATCACCGACCGGGAACGGGAGCTGTTCGACCAGACCCTGACCGGCGACACCCGGCGCCACCTCGCCGCCCGGATCCGGCAGGCGAACGAGCTGGTCGACGGGATGAACGCACACCTGGAGCGGGTGCGAACAGGATCGAAGGTGGCGGTGCGGCTGGTGTGGCAGGTGTCCCCGGACCTGCCGTCCGGGACCAGAGCCGCGCGCGACCTCCTACTGCGGGATCCGGTGCGGCTCACCGACTCCGACCGCGAGTCGCTGCACCGGTTCTTCCGCGACCGCATCGAGCAGGCCAAGGCGCAGGACACGGCGACAAGCTGGGAGGAGCAGCTGGCGCAGGTCCTGGACTACACCAGCTGGCACCGGTTCGTGGTGAAGGTCGACCGCGACAACGGCGCCGGCTGGCAGCCGCTCACCCGGGCGCTGCACGGCGCGCTGTCCGGCGGCGAGAAGGCGATCGCGTTGCATCTCCCACTCTTCGCCGCCGTTGCCGCGCACTACCAGGCGGTCCCCGAGGCGCCGCGGATCATCCTGCTGGACGAGGTCTTCGTCGGCGTCGACAGCACCAACCGCGGTCAGGTCTTCGCTCTGCTCTCCGCCCTCGACCTCGACCTCGTGCTCACCTCCGACCACGAGTGGTGCACGTACGCCGAGCTGAGCGGCATCGGCATCCACCAGCTCATCACCGGCGACGGCGACGACGCGGTCACCACCGCCCGCTTCACCTGGAACGGCCACGACCTGGTCTCCGACGAACCTCGGCCGCCAGCCGAGTGACCCGTCCCACCCAGGCAGTCCGTCCCCGTGGCTGGTTCTCCCTACTCGAGGAGGCCACGGATGTCGGACGCTGACAGCGCGGCGGACTCGAAGGCGCCGTGGTCGAGGACGCTGCTGAACAACGCGGCCTTCGTCGCCTTGAGGGCCATGACCTTTTCCTCGATGGTGTCCTTGGCCACCAGCCGGTAGACCATGACCTTGTTGGTCTGGCCGATCCGGTGCACCCGGTCCACGGCCTGGGCCTCGGTGGCGGGGTTCCACCAGGGGTCGAGCAGAATGCAGTAGTCGGCCTCGGTGAGGTTCAGCCCGAAGCCACCTGCCTTGAGACTGATCAGGAAGACTGGCGCGTTGCCGGTCTTGAACCTCTCCAGCACCGCGGTCCGGTTGCGGGTCGAGCCGTCGAGGTAGCAGTACCCGATGCCGAGTGCGTCCAGCCGCCGCCGGGCGGAGTCGAGGAACCGGGTGAACTGGCTGAAGATCAGCGTACGGTGTCCCTCGCTGACGATGTCCGCGACCTGCTCGGTCATCGCGTCGAGCTTGGTGGACGGGATCTTGTCGTACTTCGGGTCGATCAGCGCGACATCGAGGCTTGCCTGGCGCAGCAGGGTCAGGGAGCGGAAGATCTCGAACCGGTTGCGCGCCAGGTCACCCAGCAGTCCGAGCACCTTCTGACGCTCCCGCTGCAGGTAGGTCTGGTAGACCTTCCTGTGCTTGGGGTTCAGCTCCAGCTCGACGACCTGTTCCTGCTTGTCGGGCAGGTCGGCGATCACCTGCTCCTTGGTCCGCCGCAGCATCAACGGCCTGATCCGGCGACGCAGCTGGGCGAGCAGCTCGGCGTCTCTGCCCTTCTCGATCGGGGTGCGGTAGTAGTCGGTGAACCGGGTCGGGCTGGCGAACAGCCCGGGCGCGGTGATCGACAACAGCGACCACAGCTCCATCAGGTTGTTCTCCATCGGGGTGCCGGTGATCGCGAGTTTGAACTGAGCCGGCAGCTTCTTGACGCACTGGTAGGTCTGCGACTGGTGGTTCTTCACGAACTGGGCCTCGTCCAGCAGCAGCCCGGCCCAGTCGATGGCCGCGTAGTCGCCGTACTCCAGCCGGAACAGCGTGTACGACGTGACCACGACATCGGCCCCCGCGATGAGGTCAGCCAGCGCGGCGCCACGCCGGGCCCGGGTCTCGGTGACCGTGGCGACCGTCAGTCCTGGCGTGAACCGTGCCGCCTCCGCAGCCCAGTTGAACACCACGCTGGTCGGCGCCACAACGAGGAACGGCGCCTGCGCCAGGCCCCCATCGGTTGGGCCTCGCTCGCGGACGTGGCAGATCAGTGCGAGCGCCTGCAGCGTCTTGCCCAGGCCCATGTCGTCGGCCAGCACCCCACCGAGGCGGTAGGTGTGCAGGGCGGCCAGCCAGTTGAACCCGGCCAGCTGGTACGGGCGCAGGGTGGCGCGCAGGCCGTCGGGTGCAGGCTGCTCGACGAGCTCGCTGGCCTGGCGCAGCGACCGCACCGACTCCTGCCAGGCGGCCGCCTGACCGCTGACCACTCCGATCCGTTCCAGCTCTGCCCACAGCCCCGCCTGGAAGCGGCTCAGCCGGACGGTGTCGCCCGGCGCGTCGTGCAACGCCCTGGCCTCCGCGATCAGCGTGGCGAGCTGACGGAACTCCTCCCGGTCGATGCTGAAGTAGGTGCCGCTGGGCAGGATCAGGTACTCCTGCTGCTGGGCCAGCGCCACGAACAGCTCCTGGAACGGCACCTCCTCGCCGTCCACCGACACCGAGACCGCGAGGTCGAACCAGTCGCGCTCACCGTCGACCTCGGCCCCGGAGAAGTGGACGACAGGGGCGGAGCCGGCCTGGCGGTAGTCCGGCGTGCCGTCCGCGGTGACGGTCACCTCGACGTCGGGCAGCTCCGCGATGCGGGGCAGGACCTCGTTCAGCAGCCGGATCATCCGGCTCCCGCCCAGGGTGGCAGCGGCCGCGAGCCGGTGACCGCCCGGCGAGTCCTCCAGCAGCTCGGGAACGGCCCCCACCGCGGCCTTCACCCGCCGCAGAACGTCGGCCTCGGCTGCCGGGTCGCGGTCCGCGCGGATGCCCGACCCGGGCCAGAGTGGTTCCCGGCGCCGGACCTCGCCGAGGGCGTAGCACCACTCCCAGGCCAGCGCCACCCGATGCCCGTCCAGATGGTCGACTGCCAGCGCGAGTGCAGGCGGCCGTGGCTGCGGCAGGTCGACCGAGTCATCGGCAGGGACCACGCTGACCCGTTGCCGCAGCGCCGGGTAGTAGTCAGTCAGGAACCTGTCCTCGTCCCGCTCCGGAATCCGGATCGTCGGCCGGGCGAGCAGACTCCTCAGCTCCGAGTCGATCACCCCCGCCAGCGGCGCCAGCCGCAGGATGCGGCACTTGGGCTGCGGTTCGGGCTCGTCCGGCGTCTGCCACCAGGCGATGCCATGCGCGGGCTCACCGAGCAGCAGCGAGGCAGCCAGCAGCACCTGCGTGCCGTCCACCACGATGCGCGGCTCGAGGTCGAGGCCGGACGCCGCCCTGCCGACCGCCAGGGACGGCCGGGCCGGTCCGGCGTGCAGGATCACGGGGGCGGCTCGGCTGCCCGCCTGGACCAGCGGCAGGCCGAGCTCCCGCGCCTCGTCCAGCAGGTCCCAGATCCGCCGGCTGGAGATGGACTCCAGAAACACCGTGTGCTGGAGGTGCCCGTAGTAGCCGCTGGATGCGCCTGACGCCAGCTGCAGGATCTCGCCGAGCAACCGCCGGTGCCGGGCGTGCACCGGGGAGCGTGCGTAGTGGTTGTAGCCGAGAGTCGCCCAGCTGATCCCGGTCCGGACCCAGCCGCCGCCGCGGCCCGGCAGGACCGGCCGCAGACCGATCCGGAACGGCGACCGGATTCCCGCGTGGGCAGCACCCGCCGTGGCCGGCCGCCGATCGGCCAGGAGCTCGAATTGCAGGCCCACCTCGGCGGGCGCACTCGACTGCTCCGGTGTGCGGCCTCCGACCAGTGGCGCCAGCCAGTCTTGCCAGGGCGCAGGCTCTTCGACCGGGTCGGCCTGCTCGCCAGCCTTGGGCATCGCCGCCAGCAGCAGCGCGACGGCGTGCGGGCAGCCCGTGCCGGATGAGCACGTGCAGGTGCTCCGCAAGGAGGTGACAGCGCCGTCCGGCTCCCCGGCCAGAGTCGCGATCGCCGAATGCGAGCCGTCGTCACCACCCACCTGGCCGAACGCGCGGCGACTCTGCGGGTGCCACTGCACGTGCACCACGTCCCCCCGGTGGACGTGCTGACGCCCTTGCAGGAACGTCGCCGTACCCACGAGGCGGTGCAAGGCCGCCTCCTCGGCAGTGATGATCAGTTTCGCCACTCCGTCGCTCCTCGGGCCACGCCTGTACGCCGGCCCAACATCTACACGCGGCTCGGCCTGCGCACCCGTCGGCGCGCCGGACGTGGCCGCATGAGAAGCGGAAGGGGGGCTGCGGGTTCTTGCATCCCCGATATCGGTACGGGTCCCGTAGGCCGTCGGAGGCGGCCGACCGACCCCGCAGCCCGCACGCCGGGTGACGCCGCGTGCGGGCCGGGCCGGCGGCCGGCCGACGGTCTCCGGGTGGCGCAACGGGTTAGAGCTGCTCGGCGGCCCGGGCGGGGTCGGGCTGGGGCGGGCCAGCCGGCTCCCAGTCGTCGTTCGACTTCGCGTACGGGTACCACAGGTGGTCGCGGCCGAGCCGGAGCTGGAGGCGTCCGGCCGTGACCCGGTTGCGGGTGACCCTGGCCGTGCCACCGGCCAGGTCGCGCAGGGCCACCCGGGCCGCCTTCAGCAGATCCGCCGCGCCGGCTGCTTCGGCGCCTGGATCCCAGTCCGTGTGCAGCAGGTCGAGGCCGATGCGGCCGCCGTGCCGCCAGGCCAGGCCGCGGCGGGCCAGTTCCCGGCCGCCGATGCCGCAGCGCGCGGCGAAGGTGGAGAACGCCGGCGTGCCCAGCGCCCGGTCGGCTCGGCGGGCCAGGTCGGAGTCGGGGTCCAGGCTCAGCCCGGCGTCCCGGTCGAGGCCGACGGCGAGCTGCCAGGCCCGCGCCGCGGCGTCCGCGGCCAGCGCGAGCAGGTCGTCCCGCAGGCCGGCCCGCCCGGGCGGGGGGTCGACCGGCAGCGCCGCGGGCAGCCCGGGCCGGTTCGGCGGCATCGGAGGGACCGGGATCGGCTCGGCGGACGGCGGGGCGGCGAACGCCGCCCGGGCGTCGACGCCCCCGTCCCCATCGGCTTCGGCCGCGCCGGCCGGTGCGGCGGCGCCCGCCAGTCCGGCCCGGTCCGGGCGCTGACCCCGCCGCCGCGACCGCAGCCCGGCCAGCACCTGCCCTCGGGTCCGGCCCCGAAGCAGCAAGACCACGAACGGGTCGGCGTCCAGCGCGTCGGCGACCAGGTAGCAGACGGCCGCGGAGTGCTTGCACGGGTCGGCGTCGTCCGGGCAGGTGCAGCGCGGCCCCACCTCGCCGGCGCCGGGCAGCAGATCCAGACCGGCGCCGGCGACATCCGTGGCGACCTCCGGCGGCAGGTCGCCGTCCAGCAGCGCGGCGGCGCGGCCGAGCTGCGCGCTGATCGCGTCCAGCACCCGGTCCCACTCGTCGTCGGCGAACGCACGCACCCGGACCCGGACGTCGTACGGCCGCCGCCGGCGTCCCTGCACCTGCGCCCGTGCCTCACCCGGCGCCAGGACGAGCTCGCCGACCAGGCCGCTGTGCGCGTAGGTCCGGCCGCGAGGCAGCCGGTTGGGGTCCAGCCGGGCCCGCTGCTCCAGCGCGTCCACCCAGGCCTGCCCCCACCAGGTGTGCTGTGCGCTCCCGCTCAGTGTCCGCTCCTCGCTCAGTGTCCGCTCCTCCTGGCTGTTCGGCCCTCGTTCCTCGGGCCGAACAGCCATCGTCGCCACCCGCTCACGCTCCGCGCTCGCTCATGGGACGGCTCGCAGCGACACGAGATCGGTGAGTTCGTCGTCGGACAGCTCGGTGATCCAGCCCTCGCCGGAGCCGACCACCGCGTCGGCCAGCTCCCGTTTCTTCTCCAGCAGCGCGGCGATCCGGTCCTCTAGGGTCCCCTCCGCGATCAAGCGGTGCACCTGCACAGGGCGATCCTGTCCGATCCGGTAGGCCCGGTCGGTGGCCTGGTCCTCGACCGCAGGGTTCCACCAGCGGTCGTAGTGCAGTATGTGGGTGGCGCGGGTCAACGTGAGGCCGGTGCCGCCGGCCTTCAGCGACAGCAGGAAGACCGGCACCTGGCCGCGCTGGAACTCCTCGACCATCTCCTCTCGGCGGCGTACCGGCACCGCGCCGTGCAGGAACAGCGACCGGATGCCGCGGGTGTCCAGGTGCCGCTGCAGCAGCGTCGCCAGCTGCGTGTACTGGCTGAACACCAGCATCGACTCGCCGCCGGCCAAAATGACATCGGTCAGCTCGTCGAACGCGGCGAGCTTGCCCGACCGGCCGGCCACCGGCCCGGGCTGACGGAGGTACTGCGCCGGATGGTTGCAGATCTGCTTGAGCGAGGTGAGCAGCTTGAACACCAGGCCGGCGCGCTCGATGCCTCGCCTGCGGGCGATGGTCTCCATCGTCTCCCGCACCACCGCCTCGTAGAGCGTGACCTGCTCGGCGGTCAGCGGCACGACCACGTCGGTCTCGGTCTTGGGCGGTAGCTCCGGCGCGATACCCGGGTCGGTCTTCTTGCGGCGCAGCAGGAACGGCCGGACCAGCGTGGCGAACCGGGCGGTCACCTCGGGGTTCTTGTACCGCTCCACCGGGACCGCCACCCGCTGGGTGAACGCCTCCAGCTGACCGAGCAGGCCGGGCGTGGTCCAGTCCAGAATGGACCACAGCTCGGACAGCCGGTTCTCCACCGGGGTGCCGGTCAGCGCGACCCGGGCCGGCGCCGGCAGCGTGCGCAGCTCCCGGGCGGTGCGGGAGTACGGGTTCTTCGCGTGCTGCGCCTCGTCGGCGACCACCAGTCCCCAGCCGACCCCGCCCAGCTCGGCCGAGTCCCGCAGCACCACGCCGTACGTCACCAGCACGATCTCGCCGGCGGCCACGTCCCGCAGGTGCCGCTCACCGCCGTGGTACCGGCGGACCGGGACGTCCGGAGCGAACCGGCGCACCTCCCGTTCCCAGGTGCCCAGCAGCGACGCGGGGCACACCACCAGCGTCGGTCCCGCTGCTGCCGCCCGCCGGTGCAGGTGCAGCGCGATCACCTGGATCGTCTTCCCGAGCCCCATGTCGTCGGCAAGGCAGCCGCCGAACCCTGCGTCGCACATGCCGGCCAGCCAGGCCACCCCGCGCTGCTGGTACGGCCGCAGCGTCGCCAGCAGGCCCGGCGGCGGGTCCAGCCGCGGCGGGGCGGCGGCCAGTTCCGTGACCCGGCCGGCGAGGTCGGCCAGCGGGCCCTGCGCGACGACCGGCACCGTCTCGCCGTCGATGTCTGCGGACCCGGCCAGCACGGCGCCGAGCGCCTCCATCGCGGTCATCCGGGTCCGCGGCCGGCGGCGCAGCCTCGCGAGAAGCTCCGGGTCGAGGGTCACCCACCGGCCCCGCAGCCGGACCAGCGGTCGCTTCGCCTCGGCCAGCTCCGCGACCTCCTCCGGGTCGAGCAGCTGCCCGCCGAGCGTCAGCTGCCAGCGGAACTCCAGCAGCGACTGCAGGTCGAACCCCGCCTCCGTCAGCTTCTCCGGCGCGGCCGTGACCGCCCGTAACTGCAGGCCGTCGGCGAGCAGGCTGGCCGGCCACAGCACCTCGATGCCGGCCCCGGCCAGCTCCTCGGCGGCCGGCCCGAGCAGGGCGGTCACCGCGTCGTCGTCGAGCTCGAGCACCGCCGGGCTGGGCTGCTGTAGCACCTGGCCAAGCGGCGGCCAGGCCGCGGCACCCCGTCGCAGCGCCAGCAGCAGATCCGTCTCGGCCTGGGTGCCGAACCTGGTCAGCACCCGCTCCGGCTGGTCCCACAAGTCGGCGGCGTCCACGACCAGGCTCGGGTCGGCGGTGCTGCGCAACTGCAGCACCAGCCGGAACGCCGGCGGGACCGCGGCCACCCCGGCAAGCTCCGGCCCGCCCCCGCCGCCGGCTGGTTCACCGTCCCCGGCGGCGACACGGCCGGCCGCCGGCCCGGTGCCGACCAGCATCTGGGTGGGCGTCGGCGCGAGCCCGCCCGCGGTCCCGACCCCGCCGAACTCCTCGTCGTAGTCGTCCCGGTCGTCGCCGTAGGCGTCCCCGTCCCAGGCGTGGTCGTACTCGTCCCGCTCGCCGTCGTCCCAGGCCGGTTCCGGTGCCGCCGGGACCGCCTCGACGCGGAGGCCAAGGCTCGCGCCGGCGGTCAGGCCGCCGGTGGTGTCGGCCAGCCAGTCCGCCAGCTCGCCCACCGGGTTGGGCTGCGGCGCGGCGAACGCCGGCGAGGATACCGTGCGGGGGGCCGCCGCGGTACGCACCAGCGTGTCGGCGATCGCGTCCCACAGTGCCCGGATCAGGGACTCGGCAGAACGGATCCGCATGGGCCGGGACCCGGGAACCGCCAGCGCATGCGCGACCGCTGGGAACGCGCCGGCGAGCTCACGCAGCCACACCAGGTCGGCCGGGTCTAGCGGGCCGACCCGCCAGGCGTCCACGCCCCCGGCACCGACCGTCGGCAGCAGCCGGCCGCGGGCGACCAGACCGACGCCGGCTGTCGCCGCCGCGGCCCAGCCAGCCAGGCTGCGCCGCACCGGCTCACCGGGCGGACCGGTCGCCCCCGGATCGACGGCCAGTAGCAGCGGCAGCGCCTCGGCGACCGGCAGCAGGGTCGCCGAAACCTCGCGCTTGCGGATGCCGTACGTGCCGCCGGCGAAGACCAGCTCGATCCGGTCCGGCCCCGCGCCGGCGCCCCACAGCGCCAGCGACCCCAGCCGGGGTACCTCGTTCGGCACGAAGACCGCGTCCGAGCCGACGACGCCAGCGAACGCTTCGGAGTCGCCCGGCCCAAGCAGCACCGCGCCACCTTAATGTGGCCACCGGCCGCTCCCGCAGCCAACACGCTGTCATGCCGGATGGGGGTGAGAGACCGCCGTCGGGCCGCTGGCCTGCCCTGGTGGCCACCGTGCGGTGGACCGACGCCCTGGCTGGCCCACCGGGTATCGCCATGACCAGCCAACTCGGCAGCACCTTGCCGGGAACTCAGGCGGTGTCGTGCAGGCACGCGACATCCGTCCGCTGACCGACGGTGACCGCACGTCTCGTGTCCAGGCTGCGGGGGCCGAGCTCAATCGTCGTGGACCCGCGCGCCTCGTCCAGCAGGTCCCAGATCCGCCGACTGGAGATCGACTCCAGGAGCACGGTGTGCCGGCCCGCAACACTGTGAGCGTCGGGCCGGCCAGAGGCGAGACGGCGAGGGGGAGGCAAACCGGATGCGGTCGCGTAGCGACCGGTGGATCGAGGTCACGCCGTCGAGTTCGCACCTGAGCGCGAGGGCCTGGCGGCGGTACGTGATCTCCTGCCGGACAGCGCTCCCCACCATGCCTGGTCGAACCTTGAGTTCAGGGACAATCAAGGCAAATGGCATGAAGCGGTGTGCCGGAGTAAGACAATGCGCCCACATCGAGGCGGGGATATCCTGATCTTCGCTGAAAGCCTCAACGACTCGCCGAGCTCAACATCCCCATCCCCTGGTGGGAAGGCCGCACCCTGCGCTACCGCTTCCCACCCCGCTGACCCACACCCAGCAACAGGCCACCTCAACTCAACTACTGCACCGGGAATCGAGGCTAACGTCGGTCAGGGACGTGGCAGGGTCAAGGCGACCTCGGCTTCGCTGATCCTGATACCGAGTTGACCATTTCCGTTCTCGCGCAACAGTCGCGCGATCCGGCGGATCCCCGTGCCCGCCCGAGTGGCGAGCTGCGCATCGGCGACCCGAGAGTAGATGTGCGGGTTGCGGGTGACGTGGACGCCCGCCCGCATGGCGTCGACGTCGACGCTGTTCGGCGGTCGGCCGGGGGATCGCACCTCGACCCGGTCGGCGAGCACGAAGATGCGAGTCGGCCCCGGGATCGTGTAGTCGCGGTGCACCAGCGCGTTGATGACTGCCTCGCGTAGCGCCGCCGCCGGGATCTCCTCCCGCTTCTCCGGCTCGAACCCGACGATCTCATGCCCGGTCCGCAGGTACAGGTTGAGGAACGCTTCGGCTTGCGCCACGAGATCGAAGAGCCCGCCGACCAGGTCCTTGCGGTCGATGAAGTCGGTGCCGATGTCGGCGCCGGCGACGGCGCCGACCACCATGCGGGCGGACTCCAACACGGCCTGGGCTGCCCGTCCGAAAAGGACGACACCGCCGACCGTGGGATGCGCGCCGTCGTAGAGCCGCCACGCGCGCAGCAGCCGCGGCAGGTCGTCATCGAGATCCTGCTGCTGTGTCGACGCCAGGTAGCGCGCCACGTCGAGGAGGTCGAGGTCCTTGATGGACAGCCGCGGTAGCGGCTGCTCGTCATAGAATAGCGACTGGGCTGCCTGGAAGAGCCGGAGCAGCTCCTCACGGCTGGCCTGCCGGCAACGGGCTCCGGCGCGGATGTAGTACCTGCCGTCGCGGGTAGAGTATGGCCGCTGGTCACCCTTCGCGACGTTGAGGACGACGACGTCGTGGCCGTCGAAGGGTACGGTCTCCGGGACGGCCGTAACCGGCGGCGAGCACAGGTTGAACGCCACATCATCGACCCGAAGCATCAGCGCATCGACGTCCTGCACCCCCACGACCGTCCGGTCGTCGGCCACGCCGATGATGAGCTGGCCGCCGTCGCTGTTCGCGAAGCAGACCAGATCCCTGGCCAGATCCGCGTTGCGGTCGACGGTTCGCTTGAAGTCGGTGTGCGGGTCCTCGCCGCGCGCGATCCGCTCCCGCAGCTCGTCGGGGGTCATCGGCGCCACCGTCCGTCACCGCGCGCCTCCACCGCTGGTCTGCGCTCCTCGGCGGTCAGCCTCGAACTGCATCCACACCATCCGCCCGTCGGCACCGGTGGAGCGTATGTCGTGACCGGGGTTGTTGCGTGGCATCTCCTCGGGTGGCGGCCGAGGGCGCGTTCCGCGGCGAGCACGGTGTCGACCGCGCGGCGTTCGATAGCCATCTCGGCTGCCCGCGACACCCGAGACCCGGACCCGGGCACAAGCTGCTCCAGGTGGGCACGCAGCTCCTCCTCCAGCCGGGAGGACGCCTGCCACGCGCCGTCTGTCGCCACTCTTCCCTCTACGCTCGCCAATTCGACCACGGGCCAGGGCCAACCGTAGTAGCCGGCACGACAACAATGACATCCCGAGGGCCGGCGCGCGGCTCCTACGAGATCATCAACGGCGGCGGCCGATCGAGCACACCGACCGCCGCGGGCCGCCCGGCTGGCCGTCGACGCGACAGTATCACTCAGCGCATCGGGTGGTGACCGGCAGTGGCCGTTCGAGGTGCTGTGATAACCGATCAGTGTCGAATCGCTGGTTCGGACGTCAGCTCGGAGATGACGGCCTCCGGCTCGGCGAAGCAGCGCCAGGCGGGCACGCGCCGGACAGGACCGCTCCGGCAGGCCACATCGAGCTGGGCCAGGAGCGTTCGCAGCGAGTGCCCGTCCGCATTGCCGGTGGGGTCGTCGACCACCACCGCGAGCTGCTGTGCGCCTGCGGTCAGGATCAGGTCGCACCAGTGGCCGGCGATCGGAACATCCCGCCGGACTGAAAGCCCGGCAGTGCGGGCCGCGGCGTGCAGGGCGTCGGCGGCCCGCGTCGACCGCTCACCGAGCTGTTCGTGATGCACGCTGCCGGTCGCGATCCGGGAAAGCATGCCGTGTTGTGCGGTCCACCAGGACTGGTCGCCGACGATGACCAGGAGTGCCTTGGCCCGGGTGATCGCGACGTTCCACAGGTTGGCCTGGTTGACCAGCCAGTTGCGGGTGCGGTCGGTGATGCCGTTTGCGCCGACGGCCGAGATGACCATGATGTTTCGCTCGCCGCCCTGAAAGCGGTGTGCCGTACCGCAAGGCACCTCTGCCTCGGCCAGCCCGGCCGACTCCAGACTCCGCCTCAACCGCGCCGCCTGGGCGGCCAGCGGCGTGACCATACCGACGGTGGCGTCGGGGTACTCGGCCCGTAGGCGGGCCACCTCGGCGACGGCTGCGGTGATCTCGGCGGTGTTGTAGCCGGAGCCGCTGGTGCCTCTGGCGTACTGGCCCGGTACGTGCCGCCAGACGACGGCCGGGTCGACGCGTGGGGTGAGGCGGGTCGGGTCGGTCAGGACGATCAGCCGGCCCTGGTATACCTCACGGTTCGGAGCGGCGACGATGTCCGGATGGCAGCGGTAGTGCTCATCGAGCAGGTGGGAAACCCCGGCCGCTGCGGCGAACGCGTCGTACGCCGAGTGCCGGCTGAAGACCAGCCGCCTGCTCTCCAGCCATTCGGTGCTGAAGCCGGTGCGTCGCTGGAAGCCGACATCCTCGTCGTCGGGAAGTGTGACCACCGGCGCGAGCTGCCGCGGATCGCCGATGATGGTGCCCGCCTCGCCCGGAACAGCATCGGTAGCACTGCGGGGATGGTACAGGCGGCGGCCTCGTCGATGATGACCAGGTCGAAGAGCGCGGGCGTGGGCGGCAGCCGGCGCGCTGACATGGCCGTGACCGCCCAGGCCGGCAGCGCCTCGAGCAACCTTGGGAACCCGCTCCAGCTGCGCGGCTTGGGCCGGGACATCTCCTCGCAGCGCCGCTGCAGGATCGCCCGGCCGTCGCGCACTCGGGCGGCTACCCGCGCCGCGAGCAAGGCGCGACTCACCGCCGGACGGCGTTGCCGGGTCAGCTCGCCTAGCCCTGCCCAAACCTGGTGTTCGTCGGGAAGCGCGGCCAGCGCCTTCCGGGCCTGCAGCCAGCGGAGCTCGACCGTTGCCCGCTGAGCGAGCGCGCTGAACTGCTCCGGGGCGGCGGCACCGAAGGCGCGCAGCTTGCGGCGGGACCACCAGCCCCGCACCCGACGCGGGGCTCGCTCGGCGTGCCGGACCAGGTCGCGCAGCGCCGGCTCGCTGTCCGGCAGCGCAACGGCGGGTTCGGGCAGGTCGAGGCGTTCCGCGGCCAGCTCGGCCAGGTCGCGTTCGAGCGCGCGCCTCGCGTCCAGGGCGGACCGTGCCGCGTCGAGGTCGGCCTGCAGCAGGCGCAGCTCGGCCGCCGGGGTCCGGTCGTCGGGAGCCCTACCGGCGCCGTGCGTCGCCAGCAACCCGGCCAGCAGCTGCGGTTCCTGGGCCAGATACTCCTTGTTGCCGCTGCGGACGATGAGCCCTGGTCCGACGAGGCCGGTGCACCGGTCGGACACCTCGCTGACCGCCCGGTTGTTGGTCGATCCGACCAGTACGGTCTGCCCGGCCGCCGTGGCAGTGGCGACGAGCGCGGTGACGAGCTGGCTCTTGCCGGTGCCCGGCGGTCCCTGGGCGATGGTGAGCCGGCTCGTCATCGCCGCACGGATCACCCGTTCCTGGGCATCGTTCAGCAGGTCCGGCGCCACGATGGTCACGTCTGGCCCGGCGCGGTCCGGCTCGGCGGGTGGCCTGCCGGGGGGCGTCAGATCGGTCAGCACGCCCAGCGCCGTCTGCTCGATCGCGCCGGGCTTGGTGGCCAGCTCCTGGCGGAGATCCTCCAGCAGCTGGCCCGCCGGCGTCCGCGCCGCGTCGGCGGCGTACAGGACGGCGGTGTTCTGCAGGCGGCGCAGCGGTCCCGCTCGCACTGTGCCGGCGAGGTCACGAGGGTCGGTCGGCACGGCCGGTGGGATGCCGAGCACATCAGAAAGCTGCGTGACCGTCTCGGCCAGCGCCGACGCATCGCCGGGCACGAAAGTCTCCTTGACCCGGGTTACCAGGTCGTCGATCTCAGTGCTGGACAGACCGCAGTCCGCGGCGAGCGCCAGGTTGACCGTCGGCGGCATTGTCGTATGCAGCCGGCCGTCCGGCCCGACCGATGCGTCGCACTCCAGCAGCGGCGCGAACTCGACGGCGCCCGGTCGTCCCGATCCGGAGCGCCGGACGACGACCGGGTAGCCGTACCGCAGCTCCCGGTCGCCGTCCCGGGCCCGGGCGGCCACCGCGGCGAGCTCGCCGGAGAGGTGCAGCGGTGTGCCTGTGCCGGTCAGGACCGGCTCGGCACCAGCGGGCATAGGCTGGTACCGCTCTCGATCGGCAAGGTCGACAAGAGACCCGAGCACCGCGGACCGCTCGATGCAGGCCACGTAGTAACTGACCAGCGCCCGCCAGCGGTCGGCATCCAGGGGGCCCTGCGACCCAGGCTCGGCGCCGGGCCCGGGCTCGCGGGCCATGGCCGCCGGGTCCGGCCGGAGTCCGATGATCGGGATCGGCTCAGTCACACCCTCGCTGGACTCGGCCGGCGCGGGCAGGCCGCGACGCAGCAACTCGGCCTGGACGTAGTGGGACAGGTCGTGCGTGGTGAGCCAGGTGCTCTCCCCCCGAGCCTCGGCCTTGCCGTGCATGCCGTCGAGCAGGACCTCGGTGAACACCGAGGGTCGGTCCGGACCCTGGGTGAAGCTTGCGCGCTGGTGGGTGCTGGAGGTCAGGATGAACGTGCCCGGATGCCGGAGCCCTCCGCGAGGCTCCTCCCTGAGCCCGCTGCGGAACCGGTTCCCGGCGGTGAAGGCGCCGGAGAAGCAGCAGTCGAGCACCACGACCTTGTGTGTCGCGTACGTCCTGGACAGCATGTCCTTGAAGACGGCGGCGGTGTCGACCGCGCTGGCATGCAGCCGTTCACGGTTGGTGTCGGTGGTGGCGAGGAACAGCGACTCGCGGTCGTGGTGCAGCAAGCCGTGCCCCGAGTAGTACAACAGGGCGAGATCGCCGCGGCGGCGCGCGCCGAAGAACTCCTCGACGACCCGGGTCAGGTGGTCGCGGGTCAGGTCGACGTGCACGTCGACGCGGTCGAACTCACCGGCGTGGTCGAGCGTCGCCTTGACCTGTGCCAGGTCGTGCCGGACGGCGGGAAGTGCGGTGAGGTCGCGGTCGCCGAGGTAGGTCGCGGTCCCGAGGAGCAGGGCATACCGGCCCATCAGCGATCCGCCTGCTCGACCCCGCGAGCGCCGATCGCGGACCGAACGATGTCGATCATCTGGGCAACCTCGGGCGTGGACGGCTGGTCGATGGCGAACTCGATGTCACCGACTCTCAACCGCGCCCGCCGACCCTCGTGCCTACGCAGGAACGCGATCACCGTGTCAACGAGCGCCTGGACATAGGCCGAATCGGAGGCGGTCAGCACAGCCAGCGTCGCGGCCGCCACGGCATCGGCGCCCTTGGTGCCGTCCTCGCGAGTCGCCGGGACGTACTCGGTCTCGCCGACCTCACCCAGGTCGAGCGCCAGCTCGCGGGTGAGCCCGGCGACCTCCTCCGCAGTCTCGCCCCACTGTATGTCGAAAACAACTGTTATCCATGTCTTCGTCGCCAACATTCCCTCCTGCGTCAAGCTGGCGACATCGTAGCGGTACGCTGCCGGCCTGATCCGAAAGCAGCCGATCGTGCATCAATGGAATCGCAAATCTGGTTCCATAGTGCTCTGACCGGGACGGGACACGAGGCGTCGAGGAGGCAGGGGTTGCCTGTCGAGCCGTGCGCGTATTGCGGCGCGCCACTCGTGCTCCGGACGGCGAGGCGGGGTCGCAACGCTGGCGGTCAGTTCTGGGGATGCAGCGCCTGGCGGCCGGGCGAACAACACACGGTCCTCGCCCTCGAGCCTGAGATCGAGGGCGCGTCGGAATTGGCGGGCCCTGCCATGCCCAGCTGGGCATCCCGCCCGGCTCCGTCCACGGTTGCCGCCGGCCGCCGCACCAAGGTCGCGTGGCGCGATCCGGTCCGGCGAGCGGGTTGGCGTACCCGTTACGTCGGCGGCGGCGCGTCGCTGCGGTGCTGGCCGGACGAGGTCGTCGCACGGGTGCGGACCGCGCGACGCGACGCCTGGCTTGCTGTTCAGGATCTACCCAGCTACCGGCCGGCGGAGGACGACATCCAGCGCGTGCTCGGCATGATGACGAAACTGCTGCGGCGCGGCACTTGCGCTCCGGTGCCCGCCTCCGCGGAGAATGCGCTGCTTGCAACGCCCGGAAGTCCGTACACGCTGGTCAAGCCGCGCAGTATGGACCGCCCAGAGCTGTCCTTCGAGATAGTGCGCACGCGGCCCGACGAGGCGCAGGCCTCATTGGTCGGGCTGTTGCGCAGCCTGCCCGGGCGCTTCGGCGTGCCACCCGAGGAATTCTTCGTCACGGACGGCGCCCGCACCTACAGCGGCATCGTGTTCGCCCCGCATGTCAACGGTGAGTACGGGGTTATCCGGCTTGCCGAGAAGGCCGCGGCCGCGTTGGGCGAGACGGTGCTGCCCTACGCCGGCAGTGCACCCAGCGGCGTGGATCGAGAGATGTGGGAACAGCGCAAGCGTGACAACGCGGCCGCCTTCATCAACAATGCGGTGCCGTTGCTGGTCGCGACCAAGGCCTTCGGTATGGGCATCGACAAGCCCAACATCCGGTACGTCATTCACGTGGGCATTCCAGGTTCCATAGAGGCGTACTACCAGGAGGTCGGCCGCGCTGGCCGCGACCGCGGGCCGGCCAAGTGTCTGCTCCTGTTCAGGGAGTTCAGCGAGTCGGCGAGCCGTTCGAAGCTCGACGAGGCTGCCGACCTGGAGCAAGTGCGCGCGCTCGGCACCTCATCGCGGCAGGCGGCCGACGACATCGACCGCCAGCTCTTCTTCCACCTGCGCAGTTTCGCCGGGGTGGAAGCGGAGCTGGTCATCCTCGAGCAGATTCTGACCGAGCTCGGCGACCTGCGGCGCGCGCGCAGCGTCGAACTGCCGATGGGACCCGACCGAGACCGGGAGGGCAGAGAGCGGGCGCTGCATCGGCTCCGGCTGCTCGATGTCGTCGCCGACTACCTCGTCGACTGGAGCGGTCGCCGTTTCGATGTCACCCTCACCGGCGCAGGTGCCCGGCAGATCATTGATGCCTTTCTCGGGTACGTCGAGCAGGCACAACCCGGTCGAGCGTCGGGCTACGCCGCCGTCGTGCAGGAGGAGCGCTGGGAGAAGCCGGAGCAGGCCGTGGTCGGCTGTGCCCGGCTACTCATCAGCTTCGTGTACGACACGGTCGAGCGGGCCCGACGCAGGTCGCTGCGTGAGGTGTGGCTCGCGGCGCGGGAATCCCCCGACGACGCCGCACTGCGTCGACGAGTCCTCGACTACCTGTCCGAGGGGGACGTCGCGCCGTTGCTCGAGCGGCTTGCCGAGGAGCGGGTCTTCCGCTTCGAGGACTGGGCGAGCGCGATGGCTGACCTGGTCCGGCCGGATGAGGCGCAGGAATGGCGCGGATCGGCGGCCCGCCTGCTGGTGTCCTATCCCGATCATCCGGGTTTGCTCCTCGCTCGTTCGGTCAGTGAGCTGACCGATCCCGCCGGAAGTCTCCGTGAGGCGGCCGCCACGCTGGCGGCATGCATCCAGTCTGCTCGTGGCCGCTACGGCTCCGACGACGCCACGACCGGGGCGGCACTCACCTGGACGACCGATCGATTCCTGCAGCGCGGTGACGCTGCCGCTGCGGCTACTGTCGCTGCCACCGCCCGGCAGCATCTTCCCGGTTGGACTCCGCCAGCATTCGGCGAGCTGAGCAGCGCGCCCGGCATTGCAGTTGTTGACCTCGAGATGCGCCTCGAGCAAGCTGTACATCTCCTCGACACCCTTACCTCGATTGGTGAGATCTGATGACCGATCCGCGCAATGCTCTGGACGTGCCAGCGGTGATGGAGCGGTTCAGCGTCGCGGCCCAACTTCTCGATGACGCCGCCGCACGGGTAAGAACACTCGGCGTGGCCGCCGAGTCGGCCACCGACAACGCCAGTACGCTGGGGGAAGCGGCGCAGTCGTTGACTTCAGCCGCTGGCATGATGGGCGAAGTGGTCGCCGGGATGAAGGCGGCGCACGATGCGTTGGACGAGACGATGATGCTGGCGCGAGAATTCCTGAAATCCACGGACGTCAGCGCAGTGCGGGAAACATTGCGACAGGTCGAGGAGCGGGTCTCGGGCCTGGAGCAGGCAAGCACGGACGTGACCGAAAAGGTGTCCCAGATCGCCGCCGACCAAGAACGCTGGTTCGGGACGATCTCGGCGGCCGTCGACCGTGCCACCGCGTTGGAGCGCGAACTGGACGCCGCTCAACAGCAACTGGCGCGTGTAATGGAGCAACTCCCCAGCCGAGTCAAGAAGAAGATCGGGAGTATTTGAGACTCCCGCGCCCCGTCCAGCACGTCCCAGATCCGCCGGCTGGAGATGGACTCCAGAAACACCCTGCGCTGGAGGTGCCCGTAGTAGCCGCTGGATGCGCCTGACGCCAGCTGCAGGGTCTCGCCGAGCAGTCGCCGGTGCCGGGCGTGCACCGGTTGTACGCCGTGTCGATCATCCACAGCGCGATCTGGTCGGCGTCGTCGCTGCGCAGCTCGCCGCTGTTCGGGTCGTACACGTCGACGCCGCGCAGCACCACCCGCAGCTCGTCGCCCTCGTGCTTGATCTCGATGTCCGGCTCGCCGAACACGGTGAACAGGTTCCCGGCCCCCGGTTTCTTCAACTCCTCGCCCATCACCAGGTCGGCGTTCATCCGCACCAGCAGCACCGGCACCCGCCCGAGCCGCCGCTCGGCCGCCACGTTCGAGAACCCCTCATCCGAGGTCACGTATTCGTCCGCGGCGAGCGAGGAGGTCGCTCGCCGACTCGCCGGACGAGGCATCCAGGCCGGCGTCCTCCACTCCGGCCTTCCCGCGAGGCTGCGCCGTGACGTCCTGCATCGCTTCGCGTCGGGCGCCCTCCCCGCCGTGAGCGCTCCCCGGGTACTCGACGAGGGGGTCGATGTCCCGGCCGCCGACCTGGCGGTCATCGTCGGGGCCAGCAGTTCCCGGCGACAGATGATCCGGCGCATGGGCCGGATCCTGCGCCGGAAGAGCGACGGGCGGCTGGCCCGGCTCGCGGTGGTGCTCGTCGAGGGGACGGTCGAGGACCCCGCCGCCGGCGCGCACGAAGGGTTCCTCGGCGAGGTGACCGAGGTCGCCGACGCCGTCCGTCGCTTCCGGCCGACCTGCCGACCGCTGACGCCGTCCGATTCCTGTCCGCTACCACGCCCGCTGCGCCGTCTCCGTGACGCCCACCCGAAGGTGCTCCGGTGCCTACTCCCTGTGCCCCCAGCAGGATGCCAGAAGGTGGGAACAGGTTCGGCTGGTCGGCTGGTCGGCTGGTCGTTGGGGTCGACGAAGGCGACCAGACGACCGGCAGCCGTATCCTGGGGCCGTGACCGCCGCACACGACTACTCGGACCTCCACCAGCTCATCGACCGGCTGGAGCCCGAGCAGGCCGCCGAAATCAAGGAGCACGCCCTCCGCCTCGTCGGGGGCGGTGCCGGCAGGTTCCGGGTGCTGAGGCCCTTCGACGGACCGGCGACTGATCTTGGCGCGCGGGCCAAGCAGCTTCTCCGCGCCGAGATCGGCGAGGACCATGCTGGTCGTTGATACGGGACCGCTCGTCGCCTACCTGAACCGCAACGATCCCGACCATGCCCGGTGCGCCGAGCTGTTGGTCGCGCGCAGCGACGAACTGCTCGTCACGCCCTACGTCGTGACCGAAGCCTGCTACCTCGTCGGCAAGTACGTTGGCGCGGAGGCCGAGATCAACCTCGTCGAGGCGATCGTCGCCGGCGACCTCACCCAGCTCGACATCGTCGCCGCGGACCTGAGCCGGATGGCCGAACTCATGCGCCGTCACCGAGGCTTCCCGCTCGGCGTCACCGACGCCTCGGTTGTCGCGGTCGCCGAGCGGCTGAAGATCACCGAAGTGGCGACCCTCGACCGTCGGCATTTCCATGCGGTCACCCCGGCGCACACGGCCGCTCTCGAACTGTTGCCCTGAGCGTCCGGCCTGCCGTCCGGTTGCCTGGCTGACCTGCAGCTTCCGGTGCCGTCCAGCTACGGCGGTGTCGGTCGCCTGGATTGTCGGTGGGGGTCCCTACGATGGCCGGTGGCGACTGGAGGGGGACACCGTGCGGTACGAGGACGTGGAGGTGCTGCGGACCCATCATGCCGCCTGGCGGCTGCTGCGCGCCGACAATGCCGCGCTCGTGCTCAGCTTCATCGACCGTGTCTTCGGTGAGGAGAACGTACGCTCCATCGCTGCCGGTGATCTGATCAACCGGCTCGACGATGAGCTGTACGCGGTGAACGAGCGCCTGGGTGAGGCGCGGTTCCCGAAGCCGGCGAAGGCGTATCTGGACGACTGGGCGGCGCCGGAGGCTGGGTGGCTGCGCAAGTTCTACCCGCCGGCGTCCGACGAGCCGCATTTCGATGCGACGCCGGCCGCCGAGCGGGCGCTGTCGTGGCTGCGATCGCTGCGGGCGCGGTCGTTCGTGGGCACGGAGTCGCGGCTCAACACGCTGTTCGAGCTGCTGCGGCAGATGGTGTACGGCGCCGAGCCGGATCCGGATGTCCGGATCGCCGAGCTTCGGCGGCGCCGGGCCGAGCTGGACCGCGAGATCGCGGAGGCCGAGGCGGGCAACGTCACGATGCTGGATGCCACCGGCCAGCGCGACCGGTACCAGCAGTTCGCGACGACCGCCCGCGAACTGCTCGCCGACTTCCGGGAGGTGGAGGCGAACTTCCGGGCATTGGACCGCGCGCTGCGCGAGCGGGTGGCTGGTTTCGGGGGCGGCAAGGGCGAATTGCTGGACGAGGTGCTCGGCGACCGCGACGCGATCGCGGACTCGGATCAGGGTCGCAGCTTCCAGGCGTTCTACGACTTTCTGCTCTCGCCCCAACGGCAGGCCGAATTCAGCGGGCTGCTGGACCGGCTGGCGATGATCGACGTCATTGACGAGCCCGACCCACGATTGCGGCAGATCCACTATGACTGGCTCGACGCGTGCGAGCGCACCCAGGCGACGGTCCGGCTGCTGTCCGATCAGCTCCGGCGCTTTCTCGACGACCAGGCCTGGGTGGAAAACCGCCGTGTGATGACACTGCTTCGGAGCATCGAGGCGAACGCGCTACGGCTGCGCGACGCCCGGCCGACGCTGACCGCTGAGATCGACGGCACGGCACCGGTCGTGGCGCTCCCGATGGAGCGGCCGCTGTACGCGCCGACCGCCAGAACGGCGATCGACAGCGCCGTCGAAGTGGGCGGCGACGACGTCGACCCGTCGCGGCTGTTCGACCAGGTCTACGTCGATCGCTCCCGGCTGGCCGCCAGCGTCCGCTACGCCCTGCGTCACCGCCCGCGGGTGGACCTGGCCGAGGTGGTGGGCGAGCAGCCGCTGGAACACGGGTTGGCCGAGCTGGTCGGTTACCTGGGGCTGGCCGACGAGGCATTCGGCATCGTGTTCGACGACACCGTCCGGGAGCGGGTGAGCTGGTCGGACCCGGAGGGCGTGACCCGGGTCGCGGTGCTGCCCCGGGTGACCTACGTCCGGAGTGCGGTGAGCGGGGGGAGCGGGTCCGGATGAGTCATGACGAGCCCAACCTGTCTCTCCCGGTCACCCAGCTCATGAAGGGGGTGGTCTACCGCGACCAGCACGAGACCGCCTGGCGGCAGCTGCTCCAACTGCAGCCCCAGGTCCGCGACTACGTGGCGGTGATCGGGCTTGCGGTCGTGATCGACGAGGCCGAGGGGTACGCGTTCCTGCGGTCCCGGCCGGACCTCGACGACGAGGACGGGCCGGCGATTCCGCGGCTCATCCCGCGCCGGTCGCTGTCGTTCCACCTGAGCCTGCTCTTGGCCCTCCTGCGCAGGAAGTTGCTCGAGTTCGACGCCAAGGACGCCGACACGCGGCTGATCCTCAGCCGGCAGGAGATCATGGACATGGTGCGGGTGTTCCTGCCGCAGCAGAGCAACGAGGCCCGCCTGGTCGACCAGCTCGACGCGTATCTCGCGAAGGTGGTCGAGCTCGGCTTCCTGCGCCGGGTGCGCGCACCGGAGGAGCTGTACGAGGTGCGGCGCATCCTCAAGGCGTTCGTCGACGGGCAATGGCTGGCAGACTTCGACCGGCGGCTGGCCGAGTACGCGGCGACCGCGAAGGCGACCGGCGAGTGAGCATCGCAGCGCAGCGAGGAGCGGAGCGAGCCGGGAGCCGAGCCGTGGGCATCGTGACCGGCGCCGAGGCGGACCGGTGACCGCGCCCAAGCGACCGGGTTTCCGGTTGCACCGCCTGGAGATCCTCAACTGGGGCACGTTCCACCGTCGAGTATGGACATTCGATCCCGCGGGCGACAACGCCCTGCTCACCGGCGACATCGGGTCCGGGAAGTCCACGCTGGTGGACGCCGTCACGACCCTGCTCGTCCCGGCACACCGGGTGTCGTACAACAAGGCGGCCGGCGCGGACACCAAGGAACGCACGCTCCGCTCGTACGTCCTGGGCCACTACAAGGCCGAGCGGGTCGAGAGCACCGGCACGTCGCGACCGGTGGCGCTGCGCGGTGCCGGCTCCTACTCGGTGATCCTGGGCGTATTCCGGAACGAGGGGTTCGGCGCCGCAGTCAGCCTGGCCCAGGTGTTCTGGACCAGGGACTCGTCGCAGGCTCAGCCGGAACGGTTCTTCCTGACCGCCGAGCGGGAGCTGACCGTCGCCGCCGACTTCGCCGATTTCGGGGATGACGTCGCCAGCCTGAAGAAACGGCTGCGCGGTGCGGGAGCGACCCTGCGCGACCACTTCCCCGAGTATGGCCGGGACTACCGCCGCCGGCTCGGTATCGAGTCCGAGCAGGCGATGGAGCTGTTCCACCAGACGGTATCTATGAAGTCGGTGGGCAACCTCAACGAGTTCGTCCGCGGCCACATGCTCGAGCCGTTCGAGGCCAAGAACTGGATCGACCGCTTGATAGCCCACTTCGAGGATCTGACGAAGGCGCACGACGCCGTTGTCGCCGCCCGCACACAGCTGGCAGACCTCGAGCCGCTGCTGGTCGACTGCGATGCCTACGACGACCTCGGCCGCCAGATCGGCGTGCTGGCGGCGGAACGGGAGGCGTTGCCGTATTTCTGCGCCGAACGGAAGGCGGGGCTGCTGGAGCGCGCCATCGTTGCGCTCGAGGGTGAACGCGCGCGGTGCGCCGCCGGCCTTCGGCAGGTGGGCGGCGAGCTGCGCGAGGCGCGGGAGCGGCACCAGGCGCTGATCGTGGAGCGGGCCGGGCACGGCGGCGACCGCCTCGGCGAGCTGGAGCGGCGGATCGCCGAACAGGAGGAGGTTCTACGGCAGCGCCAGGACCGGGCCCGCCGGTTCGGTGAACTGCTTGCCGTGGCGGGCTTGGCGCCGGTCGAGCATGCCGACCAGTTCCCCGTGCGCCGGACGGAGATCGATGCCGCCGCTGCCCGCTCGCACGGGGAGTTCGCTGACCTGCAGAACCGTGCGTTGGAGCTGGGCGTCGCCCACCGGGACCTGCAGGGCGAGGCCGAGGAGTTGAACGCCGAGCTGCTGAGCCTGCGGTCGCGGCGCAGCAGCATTCCCACCGAGCGGCTGCGGCTGCGCGGGTGGCTGTGCCGCGAGACCGGGGTACCCGAGGACGTGCTGCCCTTCGCCGGCGAGCTCATCGCCGTACGGCCGGAGTGGTCGGCTTGGGAGGGCGCGGCGGAGCGGCTGCTGCGCGGGTTCGCCCTGTCGTTGCTCGTGCCAGACGAGCGGTACCAGGCGGTGTCGGGCTGGATCAACGAGCACCATCTGGGCGCCCGGCTGGTCTACTACCGGGTGCCCCGGATGGTGGTCCCGGACGCGCCGCCCGCGCCGGTGGACGCCGAGCGGCAGCTCTTCAGCCGGCTGGAGATCAAGGACTGCGACCTGTACCCGTGGCTGGATCGCGAGCTGACGCGGCGCGCGGGTTACCTGTGTGCTGAGACGATGGAGGAGTTCCGCCGGGCGCCTCGCGCGATCACCAGGGCCGGCCAGATCAAGGGTTCCGGTGGGCGGCACGAGAAGGACGACCGGACCCGAATCGACGACCGCGCCTCGTACGTGCTCGGCTGGAGCAACCGGCAGAAGATCGACGCGCTGCTGCAGCGCGCCCGCACCCTGCACCGCCGGCTCGAGGAGGTCGCCAGGGAACGGGCCGGCGTGCAGGAGGCGATGGAGGCGGCCAAGGAGCGCGACCAGGCGCTCGCGAAGCTGGCCGAGTTCCGCGAGTACGCCGAGCTCGACTGGGCCGGGACGGTCCGGCGCATCGGGCAGCTGACCGACGAGAAGCGCCGGATCGAGCAGGCGTCCAGCGAGCTGAGCCGGCTCGGGGGGGAGATCGAGGCCACCGAGCAGCGGATCAGCGACCTCGAAGGCGAACAGGCCCGGCTGCAGGGGAGTGACGGCGAGCTGCGGGGCAAGCTGGAGGCCGCCCGGAGCGGTCTGGAGCGCGCGCAAAACGTCACCGGTGCACCGCGGTACGCGACCGCCGCCGCGGTGTTCGATCGGCTCGCCGAGCGCATCGGGCAGCCGGAGCCGGCGACCCCGGACGGGTTCGACCAGGTGCAGAGCGAGGTCGCGGCAGCGCTGACCAACCTGATCACAGCGCGGACCGGCGCGCAGACCGCGGCGGCCAACCGCGCGGTGGCGAAGATGAGCCAGTTCCGCCAGGCACATCCGGTGACCGCAGCCGAGTTGGTCCCCTCGGTCGAGGCCGCAGAGGAGTACCGCACCCTGCACCGGCGCCTGGTGAGCGACGACTTGCCCCGGTTCGAGGCGCAGTTCAAGGGTTACCTCAACACCAACACGATCCGCGACATCGCCGGTTTCCAGGGCCAGCTGAACAAGCAGCTCGAGCTGATCAAGCAGCGGATCGCGACGATCAACAAGTCGCTGGAGGCGATCGACTACAACCCTGGTCGCTATATCAAGCTGGAGCACCACCCGACGCCCAACACGGAGGTACGCGACTTCCGCGCCGAGCTGCGCTCCTGCACCGACAGCTCGATCTCGGGCGCCGACTCCGACCAGTACTCCGAGCAGAGGTTCCTCCAGGTCAAGCGGATCATCGAGCGATTCCGCGGCCGCGAGGGACACACCGAGGCCGACCGGGCCTGGGCCCGGCGAGTGACCGACGTCCGCAACTGGTACGCCTTCTCCGCCTCGGAACGCTGGCGCGAGGACGACACCGAGCACGAGAACTACACCGACTCCGGCGGAAAGTCCGGCGGGCAGAAGGAGAAACTCGCATACACGATCCTGGCGGCGTCCCTGGCGTACCAGTTCAAGCTCGAGTGGGACGCCACCCGGTCGAAGACGTTCCGGTTCGCCGTCATCGACGAGGCGTTCGGCCGCGGCTCGGACGAGTCGACCCGCTTCGCGCTCGAACTCTTCGGCCGGCTCGGGTTGCAGCTGCTCATCGTGACGCCGCTGCAGAAGATCCACGTCATCGAGCCGTACGTCGCCGCCGTCGGCTACGTGGACAACACCCGGGAAGGCGACTACTCCCGGCTGCAGAACCTCAGCATCGAGCAGTACCAGGAGCTGCGCCTCGCCCACGCCCTGTCCGCGGCCCGCCCGGCCCAGGCGCTGCCGCCCGCTGAAGCCTCGTGACCGACTGGACCACCCCGGCCGACGTCGAACGCCGGCTCCGCCGCCGGTGGGACTCCGGCGAACTGCTCCGCCGGTGGGGCGCCGGCGAGCCCTGGGAGCCGGTCGGGATCGGCCTGCGCGGCCCGACGGCGGGGGAGGCTGCCGCCGAGCTCGCGGCCGCCCAGCGGTGGGCGGCTTCCTGGGACCGGGCGAAATATCTCAGGGTCGAACGCAAGCGCGTCGGCGGCCGGCTGATCGGCAGCAACGAGTTGCCGGCCAAGGCCTGGGTGGACAGCTACCCGGAGCTGTGGGCGTTCCTCGGCGTCACCGACCAGGTCGACGGCTTCGGTCGGCTGCTCGCGCACACCCGCGAGCAGGCTCCGCGACTGCTGGACTGGATTCTCGCGCACCCACTGCGGGTGCTCGACCACGGACCGGCCTGGCCTGCCCTGGTGGCCACCGTGCGGTGGATCGACGCGCTCGCCGGCCCGCCGGCCTACCTCCGCCAGGTCGACGTGCCGGGCGTGGACACCAAGTTCATCGAACGCCACCAGGCCACCCTGGCCGCCCTCCTCGACCTGCAGCTCGACCCCGCTCGGATCGACTCGACGCGACCGCGGTCAGAGTTCGCGGCCAGGTACGGCTTCCGCAGGCCGCCGAGCCACGTCCGGCTCCGCTCCCTCGACCCGGAACGGCCATTGCCCGGCGGCTACACCGAACTGATGATCCGCCGGGACGAGCTGGCGGTTGCCCCACCCGTGCACGGCACCGTGCACGTCGTCGAGAACAAGATCACCTACCTGGCCTTCCCGCCCGCCCCGGACGCGGTAGCGATCTTCGGCGAGGGTTACGCCGTCCCCATCCTTGCCGACCAACGCTGGCTCGCCGGACGCCGCCTGATCTACTCCGGCGACATCGACACGCACGGCTTCGCCATCCTCGACCGGCTGCGGCAACGCTTCGGCCACGTCCGGTCCCTGCTGATGGACCGCGCCACCCTGCTCGCCCACGAGGCCCAGTGGGTCCGCGAACCGGATCCGGTCGCCACCCACCTCGCCCACCTCGACCCGGCCGAGTCCGACCTCTACCGCGACCTTGTCGAGGACACCTTCGGCCCCGCCGTCCGCCTGGAACAGGAACGCATCTCCTACCCCGCCATCGAACACGCCCTCCACAAGGGCTCGTCGTCTCGAGCTTGCTCCTGATTCTCCAAATGCTTGCTCTCCTCCCTCTAGGTGCGCTAGCTTGACGGCCTCGCGAAGGGACGAGGCATGACTGCAACCGTCGAGGTGGACGACCAGACGCACGGGTCGTTGGAGTTCGCCGCGCGCATGAGCAACATGACGCCTGGTCAGCTCGTGGCCCGGTTGGTGTCAGAAGCGAGCTTGCCGTCGCCCCCAGCAGCCGGTGCGATGACGCCGACCACTGACGGTCGGATGGTGGCGGTCTATGTCGACTACGAGGGCCACCGGACGCACGCGAGCTACGATCCCGCCACGACGCGGATCGACATCTCCTCTGGACCGCTCGGCGGGCGGAGCTTCAAGACTCCGACCGGCGCCGCCCGAGCGGTGGTGGCCCAGTACAAGCCGAGTGTCAGCCCCAACCGCAATGGCTGGGAGTTCTGGTTCCTCGACGACGGGTCTGGCAGGCGCCTGAAGGCGATTCGGCCATGAGGTAGGTGAAGGTCGTAGTCCACCGCGGCGCAAGCGTGGATGTCGCGGTCAGTCAGGGTCGCGACCACTCAGCCTTGGCCGGCACCGTGCACGACGGAGCCGTTGCACGTGTCGTGCCTATGGCGACGGATGTGGCCCAACGCCGTCAGGCTGGCGGAAGGTCCGGGCCGTGCCCGCTACGGCAACCCCGAGGCTGATCGCGTCGACTACGTCTATCCGAGCCCGCCGAGGTAGTCGACGACGCGCCGGGTGAGCGGCGGGAGGTACGGAGCGATCATCGCGACCCGGCGGGCGCCGAACGCGGCGATCCCTTCGGTCAGCCCCGCGGGCGCTGGTGACCACCGAGCGGCGGCTCCGCCCGCTGGCAGTCACAGCCCACAGCCTCGGCAAGCGGGCCGCCCGGCCTACCCGGCTCGAGACTGGGCGCAGCGGCCAGTGGACCCACGTACGTCGTCGACCGCGAGGTGTTTATCCACAGTCGAGGACCGAGAGAACCTCGGGCTACCTGACCAGCGTGGCGGCTGGGTGCAAGGGAGCCGGCGGCACCGCCCTGCATGCCCTGAGCACGGCAGACTCTGCCCACCTGGCCGAGGTGGTCGTTGCCGCCACGGCTCGGCCGCGGCGGGAACCTCTGCGCAACCTGGCGAGGTCACCGTCGTTGATCCGGCGGAGGAGTCCGTACTCGTCCCCGGATGGCGCCGCGCGAGGCCGGATCACGCCATGTGAGCCTTTTGCTTCGGGGTGTTGCTGGCAGAATCGCAGCGTTGCGATCGACGGCGAGGTCAGGGGGGCGGTCAGCATCCGGGCGGGATCTCCGCGGTGGCGGGAAATCAACGCCAGCGCCTGGGAGCACGAGCGGGCCGGGCTGGGCCAGATTCGTGACCTGCTTCCGGACGCCGAGCCGTACCAAGCTTGGGCGAACGTCGAGTTCCTGGGCACCGACGGCAGCGTCAACGAGGTCGACCTGCTCGTCCTGACCCCAAGTGGGCTGTACCTGCGGAGTTGAAGCACTGGCAGGGCGAGATCAGCGGCGACGGCATCCAGTGGGAGCGCCGGATGCCCAACGGCAAGACCCGGGTGGTCGACAACCCGCTGCTGCTGGCGAACCGGAAGGCCAAGCGGCTGGCGAGCCTGCTCGGGCACTACGCCGACCGACCGCCGCGCCAGGCGAAGGCCCCATACGTCGGCGCCGCCGTCTTCCTGCACGCCGCAGACGTGCGGACCTCGCTCGACCCGGTGGGCCGGCAGCACGTCTACGGACCGCCGGGCGCGACCGCCTCCGGGCTGCCCGGCATCGGCGACCTGCTCCTCGCGCGACGGTCCGGCGGGCAGGTCGATCGGGCACCCGGCCGGGCGATCACCCGACTGATCGAGACGGCCGGGGTGCGGCCGGCGACCGCGGAGCGGATGGTCGGCCAACTGCTGCTGGCTCCCCGCCCGTACGCCGAGGGGCCGGGCTGGCAGGACTTCCTGGCCGGGCACCAGGTGCAGACCCAGCAGGTCCGCCGGGTCCGGTTCTACCTGGCGGCGCGGGCCGCGCCGGCCGAACGGGACATGATCATGCGGGCCGCGGAGCGGGAGTACCGCATCCTGCAGGACATCCACCATGACGGCATCGTGCACGCCGTCGACATGGTCGAGCACCCCCTCGGCCCGGCGGTGGTCTTCGAGCACGAGGAGGACTCGGTCCGGCTGGACCGGTGGATGGACGAGCACGGCGGAAGCCTGGGCATCGACCAGCGGCTGGCGCTGGTCCGCCAGCTCGCGGAGACGATGCGCTACGCGCACTCCCGGCGGCTGGTGCACCGCAACCTCAACCCGCGGTCGATCCTGGTGCAGCGGCCGGACTCGACCCGGCCCCGGCTGGTGGTGATCGACTGGCAGACCGGCGGCCGGCTGCCCGGCAGCAGCCAGCCCTCGGCGGGCGGTCCGGGCACGCTGGGCGGTTCAGGCACGCTGGGCGGCACGATCCACATCGAGCAGCTCGCCGACGAGGCGGCCCGGGTATACCAGGCGCCGGAGATCGGCTACGCCGACGTGTCGGGGCCGCTGCTGGACGTGTTCGCGCTCGGCGCGCTCGCGTACCTGATCTTCACCGGGCGGCCGCCGGCCGCCGGTGTGGCCGAGATGCGCACCCGGCTGGCGGAGGCCGGCGGGCTGGACGCCCGGTTCGACAACCCCCGGGCCGTCCAACTGCGACTGCCCGGGTTCTCCGCCGACGGTCTGCGGGAGCTGGGTAGGAGGGTTCGGGACGTCTACACCGCCGGGGCGTCGGCCGGCGGGCGGGTGGCCGCGGTGGTCGACGACGGCTACGTCGACCTGCTCGCGCTGCGAGTCACCGGCGCGCTCGGCGGCAAGGTCGGCGTCGCGCCACGGATCTTCCTCAAGAAACTCGTCGCCGACGTGCTCGACCGGGTCGACCTGCATCCGGACTTCGACCCGCGCCGGGACTACCCGGTCACCCTGGTTGCCGGCGAGCTGACCGACGTCGAACGTAACGCCGCCGGGCGCGCCGTCCGCAGCGTCGACGACATCGAGCTCGACCTGCCGTGAGCGCTGTCACCGGGGCGTCCCGGCTGCATCCCCGGGCTCGTCCACTACGTCGTCAACACCCTGGGCTGGCCGTCGCTGCGGCCGCTGCAGGCCGCCGCGGTCGACCCGCTGCTGGACGGCCGGGACGCGCTGCTGCTCGCGCCGACCGCGGGCGGGAAGACCGAGGCCGCGATCTTCCCGATCCTGACCGCGATGGCCGAACGGGACTGGCGCGGTCTGTCCGTCCTCTACGTATGTCCACTTCGGGCACTGCTGAACGACCTGCACCCCCGCATCGCGGGCTACGCCGGCTGGCTCGGCCGCACCGCAGGTCTCTGGCACGGCGACACCACCGCCGGCCAGCGCCGCCGGATCCGGCTGGAGCGGCCCGACATCCTGCTCACCACCCCGGAGTCGATCGAGTCGATCCTGGTCTCCACGCTGATCGATCCGCGGCAGTTCTTCGGCGGCGTACGGATCGTCATCGTGGACGAGGTGCACGCCTTCGCCGGGGACGAACGCGGCTGGCACCTGCTCGCCGTGCTGGAGCGGCTCGCTCACCTGGCAGGCCGGCCGGTCCAGCGGATCGGCCTGTCCGCGACCGTCGGCAACCCCGACGCTCTGGTGCGCTGGCTGCAGGGCGGCGCCGCCGCGACCCGGCCCGCCGTGGTGCTCGCCCCGCCCGCCGAGGGTACCGGAGCCGCCGCGGAGATCGGCCTGGACTACGTCGGCAGCGTCGAGAACGCCGCCACCGTCGTCTCCGCCCTGCACGCCGGGGAGAAGCCGCTGGTGTTCTGCGAGAGCCGCGGCCAGACCGAGCAACTTGCGCTCGCGCTGCGGGCGCGCCAGGTCCGCACGTTCGTCTCCCACTCCTCGCTGTCGGCTGACGAGCGCCGCCAGGCCGAGCAGGCATTCGCCGAGGCCCGCGACTGCGTCATCGTCGCCACCTCGACGCTCGAACTCGGCATCGACGTCGGCGACCTCGACCGGGTCATCCAACTCGACGCTCCCGCCACCGTCGCCTCGTTCCCGCAACGCCTCGGCCGCACCGGCCGGCGGGCCGGCGCCGGTCGCAGCATGCTGTTCCTCGCCACCCGCGAGTCCGCGGCCCTGCACGCGGCCGGGCTGCTGCGGCTGTGGCAGGACGGCTACCTCGAACCGGTCACCGCGCCGCCGGCTCCCCGGCACATCGCGGCGCAGCAACTGCTCGCGCTGTGCCTGCAGGAGAAGCGGGTCGGCCGGGCCACCTGGCCGGAGTGGTACGGCGACATCGGCCTGTTCGACGAGACCACGCCGGAGATCGTCAATTGGCTGGTCGACACCGGCCACCTCGACGTCGAAGAGGGGATGCTGTTCATCGGCCCGGAGGCCGAACGTCGCTTCGGCCGGCGGCACTTCTCCGAGCTGCTCACCGTCTTCGCCGCCGCACCGGAGTTCACCGTCCTGCACGGCCGGCAGGAGCTCGGCACCACCGACGCCCTCATGCTGATGACCAAGGTGGACGGACCACGAGTGATCTCCCTCGGCGGTCGCGCCTGGCGCGTCACCCACATCGACTGGCCCCACCATCGCTGCCACGTCGACACGACCGATCTCCCCGGCCGGAGCCTCTGGCAGGGCGGACTGCCGCCGCACTCCTACCCTCTCGCCCAGGCCCAACGGGCCGTCCTGCTTGGCGCGGACCCGGATGTGAACCTGTCCCACCGGGCGACCAAGGCGCCGGCGTCGCTGCGGAACGATGCCGGAATCCGGGTGTGGCACGGCGGCACCGTGGTCGAACGCCGAGACGACCAACCGCTGTGGTGGACCTGGGCCGGCGCCCGCGCCAACGCCACGCTGGCGGCAGCGCTACTGGACCTCGTCGAGGTTGAACGGAGGATCGACAACCACCGGCTGCCTCTGCGTGCGGACACCTCCCCAGATCGCCTTCGGCGCGCGCTCGGCGGCGCGGCAGCGGGACCATTGCCACCCCCACTCGTCACCCCGGATGCGGTCGACGGGCTGAAATTCGGCGACGTGCTCCCGCCGCAACTCGCCACCGAAACCCTCGCAGCCAGGATGAGCGACCCAGCGGGCGCGGGTCACGTCATCGCGGCGGCGACACGCTGGATCGACGCCCGCTAAGGCAATCCGTTTGGCTCGGCTGTCGAAGTCATGGCCCACCCGTGACGGTGCTTCCTGGCGGGGCGAGGCACCAGGCGCAGTTCGTCCATTCGGTCGCGCGGCAGGAGAGCAACGTCGATCTCGGCGAGATCGCGCTGGTCGGGACGAACACCTTGCTCCAGGCCACGACGCATCAGCGCGGCAACCGTCTCGCTCAGCGTCCGAGACGTCTCCCGAGCGATCGACATGGCCTGCCGGTGGGAATCGTCAGGCAGATCGATCGTGGTACGCATACTCGGGGTTGCAGGTGGGTGAGGGCGTGGGCGGTGCCGGGTGAGGGGCGGCGGCGCTGAGGTCGTGTTCGGTGGGCAGGTGCATGGCGCCGTGACGAGGGTCAGGGTGCCCGCCCAGCGGCGATCGCTGCCTAGCGGTTCTGCCGCACGATCGTGCGGCCGGCAGGATGACCTGAGATGCTCGGGGCGCTCGACCCAGTCTGGCCGCACGTTCGTGCGGAAAGCGCTGGATCAGCCGTCTTCACTGGGCTAGAGTGCCAGAAACCGCACGTTCGTGCGGATGGAGGTCGGTGTCCTTGGCGACGCGAGGTCGAACCGCTGCTGGCGCGCACGGCGACGCGTTCGCCACCGCCGTGCGGTTGCGGCGCCGGCAGCTGCGACTACGCCAAGACGAGGTGGCTGACCTTGCGGGGGTTTCGGAGCGATTCGTCTACGCGTTGGAGAACGGAAAGCAGTCGGTCCAGCTGGACAAGGTCATCGCCGTGCTCTCGGCCCTCGGACTACACCTCGAACTCCACCGGGGCGGGGCCACCGAGATCCGACCGAAGCCTGATCTCGGGTCCGGATGATCCGATGACGCAACCGGGCGACGATGATCTCGACCAGCTGCGCACGGTCGATCGGGCCGATGTCTTCAAGGCGGGACGGCGCGCGGCGACGTTGACCCGTACCGAAGGCGGGGTCGAGTTTCGCTACCTCGACGGCTGGATCTCCGACGGCGGGCCGGCCGTGGCCACGACGCTGCCCGTGGTCGCTGAGCCGGTCCGGCGTCCAGGTGGTGCCCTTCCCGCCTACTTCGCCGGGCTCCTGCCAGAGGGCCGGCGGCTAGGTGCCCTACGGCGGGCGGTGAAGACATCCGCCGATGATGAGCTGACGCTGCTCCTCGCCGTCGGTGCGGACGCGATCGGGGACGTGCAGGTGGTGCCATCGGGTGTCCGGCCGGCCGAGGTGCCGGCGCGGGTGGCGCTCGAACAGCTGGGCGACATCAGCTTCGCCGACCTGCTCGTCGAGCTCGGTATCCGCGCGCAGCGCGTCGCGCTGCCTGGTGTGCAGGAGAAGACCAGCGCCGCGATGATCAACCTGCCGGTCGCTCGGGCCGGCGACCGCTACATTCTCAAGCTCAATCCGGCCGAGTACCCGCATCTGGTCGAGAACGAGGCGTTCTTCCTCGACGCCGCGCGGCGGTCCGGCTTGACGGTCCCGCCGAGCGAGGTCGTCACGGACGCGGGCGGCCAGCCGGGCCTGCTGGTCCAGCGGTTCGATCGCACCACTGTGGACGGTGCGGTGCACCTGCTGGCCGTGGAGGACGGTTGTCAGGTGTTGGATCGCCCGCCTGCCGACAAATACCTGCTCGGCGCCGACCGCACCGTCGCGGCGCTGGCCGCGGTCTGCGACGCGGCCGCGCTTGCTGGGCGCGACCTCATCCGGCAGCTCGCGTTCGCCTACCTGACCGGCAACGGCGACGCGCACGCCAAGAACTTCTCGGTGCTGCAGGGACTCGACGGCGAGTGGCGGGTCTCGCCCCTGTACGACGTTCCCAGCTCCTACCCGTACGGCGACACGACGATGGCGCTGTCGATCGGCGACCGCAGTGGCGGCGATTTCGGTCTGGCCGACTTCGTCGCGCTCGGTGGGGAGGTCGGGGTGCCAGAGCGAGCAGTGCGGAGGGTGCTTGTCGATCTCGCCGATCGGGTCGACTCCTGGCTGGCCGAGTTGGACAGCCTGCCGTTCGACCGGGGAAGGATCTCTAAGCTGCGCCGCCTGATCAGGTACCGCCGCGGGCGGCTCGCGGCACCGGGCCCGTGACGACGGCGACGAGGCCGCTCCAGCCGGTGGACGGAGGGTGCGCCGGCAGTCGACGTGTGCTTGCGCCTCGGCCGTAGCGAGCTTCTGGATCTCCAGCTCGCTGATCCGTCCCGCACCTCCTACAGTCGGGCCCGGTCGAGGTTGCCGCTGATGGCGGCGAGCGGCCTCGGCTGCCATCCGGCCGGCGGCTCGACGGCCAGCGGTAGCGGCACCGCCCCCGCCTGCGGCGGCAGAGTGGCCGCAATCTCACGCTTGCAACGGACGGCGGCCGGCGGCTACCCGGCCGCTAGGGTCGGCGTTCTCGCTCCGGAGGGACCCGGCCGACGTTCGTGATGTGGACCGTGTACTTGTGCGGCAGCAGCTCGTAGACCGCGCGGTACGGCCCGAGCCGCAGCCGGTACGAGCCCGAGCCACCCATCGGTACGGCGTTGGCCGGGCGGGGGTCGTCGGCGAGGGCCTCGGTGGCGGCGGTGAGCCGTGCTGCACCGGCTGGGTCCTCCTTGCGACGGCGTCGGCGGGCTCCGGCCGCCTGGATATCCCAGACGACGTC